>Ga0164294_10000417_pt1 | contig 40578 bp, 35 predicted proteins | sample GEODES005metaG_FD_111479 | JGI IMG/M metagenome (GOLD analysis project Ga0164294, IMG submission 111479) | Oligotrophic lake water microbial communities from Sparkling Lake, Wisconsin, USA - GEODES005 metaG | ecosystem: Environmental > Aquatic > Freshwater > Lake | place: USA: Sparkling Lake... | reverse complement strand
GTGGCCCGCGAGCGCCTGCGGGCGGTCCACGCCGCGGCCCACCCGCGTGGGATCCAGGTGACTTGACATAATACACCTTATCGGAAGTTCAGGGGTAGCCAAAAGAGAGGGGTATTGAGCCCCCCTTGCGCCCCGCTTCGCGTCGCTGGCGCTCAGGAGTGCGTGGCGCCGAAGAAGCCCGAGCGGCGCGGATCTCCTGCGCCCACCAACTGCCCATCGTCGAGGCCGGCGATGTGCAGCCCGCCGAAGAACATGTTGAGGCCGTCGAAGCGCCGCATCCCTGGGTAGGCCAGCTTGAGCGCCGACAGCGAGCTCGAGGGCCGTCCGTCGGCCTCGATGTGCAGCAGCCCGCCTTCGACGTGGGCCCGCGGCGCGCGCACCACCTCTTCGGGCTCCATGGCGTGGTCGGTCAGGTAGACGATGCCGTGCAGGATGGCCGAGCGGATGCGGCTCGACCCGCTGGAGCCCATCATGAAGATGCGGTCGCCGATCTCCACCAGGGTTGGGCAGCACATCGTCATCAGGCGGTGGCCGGGCTGGATCTGGGCCGCGGCTGGGTTCACGTCGTCTTCGCCCAGGAAGTTGTTGAGCAGCAGCCCGGTTCCAGGCACCACGCTGCCGGCGGTCTCGCCCAGGCTGCTGGTGATGCCCACGGCGTTGCCGTCGGCGTCGACCACCGAGATGTGGGTGGTGTGGCCCGGCCGGCGCTTGCCCGAGAGGACCTCGTCTTCGCCGCGCTCTTCGGGGGCGATGGCGGCGAGGAAGCCCTCCAAATAGCTGCTGTTGAAGAGGTTGGGCACGAGGCTGCCGCGGCGGGCGCTGTCGGCGCGGCCAAGGGCGTGGGCCAGAAAGTGCACCTGGGCGGCCGAGAGCGGCGCCGGCATCGGGCCGTGATCTTCCAGGGCGCGAAGCGCTTGCAGGGTCAGGATGCCCGCCACCGACGGCGGCGGCGGCACCCAGATCGTGGCGTCGCGGTACTGGTAGCGCAGCGGCGCCATCAGCTTGGGCTGGTAGGCGGCGAGGTCGGCGCGGGTCAGGCGGCCGCGGCCTTGGAGATGCGCGGCCATCGCCTGGGCCACAGCACCCTCGGTGAAGAGCCGGGCGCCCTCCTGGCCGAAGCGGCGCAGGGTCTCGCCGAGCTCGGGCAGGCGGAAGCGCTCGCCGGTGATCAGCGGCCGGCCGTCGCGAAAGAAGACCTTGGCGGTCCAGGGGTCCCGGGCCTGGATGGGGCCGAGCAGGTGCAGCACCCGCTCCATCGCCGTGCTGACCTCCACCCCCTGGTGCGCGGCCTTGGCGGCGGGCTCCACCAGCTGGGCCAGCGGCAGCCGCCCATGGCGCAGGTGCAGGGCGGCGAGGCCGGGTGCCAGCCCCGGAACCGCGACGGCGCCGAGCCCCACGTGAAAGACCTGGGAGGTGGGCCCGAAGTCGATCACGATTGGATCAACCGGCGGGTGGGCCTCGGTGCGGCCGAGCCCGGGCATGTCCGAGAAAAGGTCGACGACCTCCACGGTGCCGCCCATGCGCACCATCGCGAGCCCACCGCCGCCCAAGCCGGTCAGGATGGGCTCGGCGACCGTGGCCATCAGCGAGGCGGCGACGATGGCGTCGACGGCGTTTCCGCCGGCGCGCAGGGCGAAGAGGCCGGCCTCTACGGTGTAGGGGCTGCCCCCGGCGACGGCGCCGCGCATCAGCCGAGCTCCCCGGCCCGGTACAGGGCCACGAAGCGCGGCAGCAGGTCGTTGGCCTCGGGGCTGCTCATGTCGCCGTCCAGGTTGGCCTTGACCTCGTCGGGGACGAGGTGGCCATAGAGGTCGAGGTAGCGCCGGATGCGCGAGCGGGTGTCGTCCCAGGTCATTTCGGGATGAAACTGGGTGGCGTAGATCGGCTTGCCGGCGACGCGCACCGCCTGAAAGGGGCAGCGCGGGCTGGCTGCGAGGTGGACCAGTCCATCGGGCAGGCGCGTGGCGCGGTCTTTGTGGCCGAGCTGCGCCAGGAAGCGCGTCGGCATCGTGGCGAAGAGCGGGTCGTGGGCGGCCTCCTCGCTGCGTTCCAGCCAGAAGGCGCCGACCTCGGCCTGGGGCTCGTCGTGAATGACCTCGCCGCCGAGGCCGAGGACCAGGGCCTGAAACCCAAAGCAGGAGGCGAAGGTGGGAAAGCCCCGCTGGGCGGCCTCCGCCAGGGTGGCGTTGAAGCGTTGGATGGCCGGATGGTCGTCGAGCACCGAGTACTCCCCCGATCCGCCCACCAGCAGGAGATCGAAGTCCCGAAAGAGCGAATCGCCGAGCGATGCCGAGAGCGCGTCTACCGGCGTCAGGGCCTCCTCGGGGAGGCCGAGCCGGGCGGCGAAGGCGCGGTGCTCGTCGTCGCGGGCTGGATCGCCAGGGTTACGGGCCTGGAGAAGCGCGATGCGCAAGGGCGTTGCGGAGGAGTGAGGCATGGGCGCGCTCCGGCGGGGCGGTCCCCTACCCTGCTCGGCCCGCCCCCGTCACGCAAAGCGCGGCCGCCGCAGCCGCACCGGGCCCTGAACCTTGGCCTGGCAGGCCAGCCGATCGCCCGCCCGCGCCCGGCTGTCACCCAGCACCATCGCTTCTCGCGGGCTGATCGGGCTGAGCGCGCTGGCCCCATCGAGGATCTCAACGCGACAGGTGCCGCAGGAGCAGGTCCCGCCGCAGTAGTGGTCGAGGTCGAGGCCCAATTGCTGCGCGGCCTGCAGCAGGGTCTGGCCCGCCGCGACCTCGCCGGCAGGCCCCCCGTCAAAGGCGACCCGATGGGGGCCCGCGTCGACCGGCTGCGAATTGCCGAAGAGTCGCGACAGCGCCTTGCGGGCGCCCCGGCGAAGGTCAGACTTCAGGTGGCCCCAGGGGCCGTTACGCTCGGACACGACTGCTCCAGTTGGGGCCTGTTGGGGCCCGCCGGGATTGCTGCATTCCTTGTGGCGTGTCTACCCTGAAGCGGGACTCCATCCGAAGCCGAAGAGAACGTGACTGAGCGCAGCGCCGATCCCCTGCCCTCCCCTTCGCCGCGGCGGCCAAAACGCAGCGGCTTGGCGCGGGCGTTGGGGCCGCTCCTCGCTTCGCTGCTCCTGCACGCGATCGGCGCCGTGCTGCTGATCAGCGCCTGGCCCTACCTGCGGCCGCCGCCGCCCGAAAATGAGGTGCGGCCGGTGAGCCTCCTCGCCGAAGATCCGCTCGCGGCCGATGCGATCCCGTCGTCCCCTCCCCTCTTTGCCGAAACGGAGGACCCGGCCGAGCCCGAGCCCGAGAAGCCGCCGGAGCCCGAGAAGCCGCCCGAGCCCAGGGGTCAGCTCGTCGACACCCCGCCGCCGCGCGAGGAGAAGATCCCCGAGAAGGCCGACTACCTCGCCGAGCACAACAACGCGGTCCCCGAAGAGAGCCGCACCCGCGATCTACGTGTGAACCCCGAGGTGCTCTCCGCCGAGTTCTCCGAAGCCGACAAGCTGCAGTACGAGGAGGCCCAGGATCTCAACATCACCGAGCCCTCCACCGGCGCCACCGTCGGCGGCGATCCGGCGGAGGCCGGCAAGGACGGCCGGGTGGCTGCCCTCCCCTCCCCCTACAGCCTGACCAACAAGGAGGGGCTGGAGAAGCCGGTCCCGGCCTCGTCGACCACCCAGAGCCTCGCCGGCTCGCCCAACAACGACCTCCTCCAGGAGAAGTATGGCCGCGCCGTCAACCTCAACACCTTCGAGATGCTCGGCGCCACCTACCTGAACCGCATCCGGCGGCTGGTCAACTTCTACTGGACCCAGAACGTCGACAACCTGCCCAACAGCGTGCGCTTCAGCCGGCCGCGCTACGCCACCACCGTGGAGGTGGTGCTCGACGCCGAGGGCACGATGAAGTCGATCCGCATCGCCGAGCCTTCGGGGAGCGAGCCCCTCGATCAGGCCGTGGTGATGGCCTTCCAGATGGCGGGGCCCTTCCCCAACCCGCCGCCCCAACTCATCGCCAAGGATGGCCTCATCTACCTGCCGACGATGACCTGGGAGGTGCAGTTGGGCATGGCCCGCGCCCCCTACATGGGGGTCGATCCGCGGGCCGGGGTGCAGTTCCCCGGCATCCTCAAGGCGCCGCGCTAGGCCTCGCCCACCGGCAGGCGCCGCTCGCCCACGCCGAGGAGCGCGTCCAGCTCTCCGTCGTCGGCGCCCCCTTCGGCCTCTTCTTCGCCGTCGCCGAGGTGGTGGCCCCAATGGTCGGCGTGGCGGTTGTTGGGATCGAGGTCGGCGGCCTTGGCGAAGGCCTCTTTGGACTGCTTCATCAGGTCGGCCCAAACCGCGGGATCGCCGAAGACCACCTCGTCGCTGTCGGCCTGCAGGCGCAGCACCTCGGCCTTGAGGTTCCAGGCGAGGCTCTGGACCTCGTTCTCCGCCAGGTCGTCGATCCACTGGCCGCCGGCGTCGAGCAAGCGCACCGCCTCTTCGGCGTGCTCCAAGGCCTCGTCGAGCTGCCCCGCCTCAAGCAGGATGCGAGACAGCTCCATGTGCGGCTCGGGCAGGCGCGGCTCTTCGCGCAGCACGCCGCGGAGCAGCTCAGCGGCATCATCGGTGCGCAGCGCCCGAAGCGCCTCCAAGGCCAGGAAGAAGCGCTGGCCCAGGGCCTGGAGGCGGCCTTCCTCGGCCGGGTCGGACAGGAAATCGTTGGGGGTGTCGGACATCAGAGCTCCGCGCGGCGCAGCGCCACCCGAAAGCGCGTTCCTTGGGGGTCGCTGTCCATCTGCAGGTCGCCGCCTATCTCGCCGAGCAGGTGCCGGACGATCGACAGCCCCAGGCCGGTGCCGGCCCCCGGCGCTTTGGTGGTGAAAAAGGGCTCAAAGATGCGCGCCGCCACGGCCTCGGGCACGCCCGACCCATCGTCGATCACCGAGAAGCCATCGTCCTCTTCGACGAGGTGCACCACCTCAGCCGCCGCGTCGATGGCGTTGGTGAGCAGGTTCACCAGGATCTGGTGCAGGGCGACGGGATCGGCCAGGAAGATGGTGGTGCCGCCGCTGGACCGGTGGACGATGGACTTCTGCTGCGACCGCGCCCGCGTCGCAAGCTGGCCCACCACCGCCTCCAGCGCAGGCCCCAGCAGCAGCGGCACCGCCACGAGGCGCGGGCGGGCGCCGGTGGTGGCGTAGCGCTCGACCACCGCCTCGGCGTGGGCGAGCTGGCGCAGGAGGGCGGCGGCCAACTCAGGCCCTGGAACGAGGCGCCCGGCGGCCAGGAGTTGGGCGCTGCCCTTGATCGCGGCCAGCGGCTGACGGAGCTCGTGGAGCATCTCCGCCGACAGCAGGCCCAATTCGGCGAGTCGGCCCATCTCCAGCCACCGATCGCGTGTGACGGGGTCGCTCAACCGGGGGCCCGCACGAGGTTCTCGACCTCGACCTCGGTGAAGCAGGGGTCACCTTCGTTGCCGAGCGCATCCCAGGCGCTCACCTGCACGCCGTACACGCCGTTGTCGACCACGGCGCCGTCCTGATCGACGCCGCTCCAGCTCAGGAGCTGGGCCGCCGCCGCCCCGGCCTCGCGCCAGCGCCAGCGCTCGACGCCTTCGCCGTCGGTGACCCTCACCTCGAAGAACTCGGGCACGGCGTCGGCGACGGCGCTGAAATGCACATCATCGGACTCCTCGCCAGCGCCGTCGTCGCCGTCTGGGCGGAAGAGCGCCACGTCAGGCGGGCAGCTCAGCAGGTTGGGGGCGGTGGAGGGCACCAGCCCGAAGACCCCGGCGTAGGGGCTCGCCGTGCCCGCAAACTGACCGTCGAGGCGGTTGCCCGCCGCGTCCGAGATCTGGGAGCTGAGCGCCAGCGTCCACTGACCGAGCCCGGTGTCCAGGGGTACCGGCGCGGTCAGGGTGAGGGTGGTGCGGTCGGCAGACCAGGAGGGCACGACGTCGGTGAGCGGCATGCCCAAGGGGTCGGTGATCACCAGCGTGCTGCTCGTGAAGGAGGAGGGCAGCATCGAATCGGAGAACACCAGGGTGATGGCCTGGACCGGCGAGGTCGACAGGCCCGTGGGATCCTGCGCCAGCACGAGGGGTGCAGCGGCGTCGCTGGTGAGCGCGATCGCCAGCTCGCCATGGGCCGCGCTGCTCAGCACGCCAGCGTGAATCGCAGCGGAGCCCTCAAAGCGGTTGGAGAGCACATCGAAGTCCACCTCTCCTTCGCCGGCGGCGTCGAGCACCACCGCGAGCCCAGCCCCCGTCGCGACCAGCGAGGAGGCGCCGGACGAGAGGTCGCCGCGGCTGGACCGCAGGTAGACGGTGCCGCCCGCCGCGCGGTCGCCGGCGCAGTCCTGGGCCGTCACCTGCACAGCGGTGGAGCCGGCCGAGGGTGAGCCGTTGATCAGGGTGGACAGCGTCGACGAGAGGGTGATCGGCCCGGCGGGCTCGCCGTCGTCATCGGCCACCCAGACGTTGGCCGCCGCCGTGGAGGCGCAGGCGTTGGCGTCGACCACCAGCAGTTGGGCCAGGTAGCCGCCCTCGCGGTCCCAGGCCCAGGAGCGGGCGTCGCTGCTTTGGCGTAGCCAGCCCTGGCCGTCGGGCTCAAAGTGGTAGGCCACCAGGGCCGAGCCCGCCGCCATCGACCCGCTGGCGCCGAGCGTGCTGGTGGCCGTGGTGCCGGCGGTGCGACAGGCCACGAGGACCGCGCTGCCATCGACATCCAAGCTGGCGATGGGCGCCTGGGCGCAGTGGAGGTCCACCACATCGAGGGCCGTGCTCACGCCGGTCAGGAGACCATCGCACACGCGGAGGAGGTCTTGCAGCCCGAGGAGATCGAAGCTGAACTCCGCGAGCAGCATGCCGTCGACGAAGCCGCTGAGCGGGAGGGGGGGGCCCAAGCCCTGGTGCGAGCTGAGCACCAGGGGGGCCTCATGCCCGGTGACGGTGTTTCCGAAGGCGTCCACCGCGGTGATCCAGACCGGCAGCGGCGCGTCGAGGGTGGCCCAGGTGCTGGCCAGATCCAGGCGGTAGCCGGCGGTTGGGCCGGCCTCGACGTCAAAGAAGGGCGACAGGCCCAGGACCGCGCGCCCGGCGGTGACCGTGAGCTGGTTGTTCTTCCACACCCGGGTAAAGCGCACAATCGGCCGGGCCACCCCGAAGGCGTCGATCAGGGCGGTCTGACCGGCGATGTCCCCCGATGCGTCGGCCAGCTCCACGCTGGTGACCGACTGCTCGCGGTAGGGGTTGCCCCAGGCGTCGGTGGTCTGGATCGACAGGGTCAGATCCTGTCCGGCCGTCACCGCGCTCGCCCCATCCAGGTCGACGATGGCCTGGGTCAAGGGCCCGTTCACCACCACAAAGGGCGCCGAGGCCCCCTCCACACCGAGGCGCGGCACGTGCACCCGCAGCACGGCGGTCTCACTCGCCCGGGTGACCTGACAGCTCAGGCGCTGGCCGTCGGCGCCATCGTCGCCCACAGGCACGCAAGGCACGGCGCCGCCAACGTCTTCGACGAAGAGCCGCCCGTGATCGGAGGGCGCCAGATCGATGCCATTGCCCCAGGTGTCGACCACCCGCGCGCGAACGGCCATCGCGTCGCCGGCCTCGATGGGGCCCTCTTCGACCGCCACCTCGATGCCGACCGGGGCGTGCGGGAGGATCTCGATTGGGTTGGAGTCACCAACAAGGCCCGTCTCCAGACTCATGCCGCGGATCTGCACTGCCGAGCCCGCCGCCCACAGCACCGCCGAACACCAGGCCTGACCGCCCTCCACCGCGGTGCAGGTCTGCTCGCCGGCCACGCCGGGGATGAGCCCCCCCTCGGTGTCGGCGAGGACGAGGCCCCGCGTGGCGTCCTCGGTGGGGTTGCCCCAGGAATCGACCACATCGACGGTCACCAGCACCGGATCCTGGCCGGCCACCGCCGTCGCCGGCCGGGCCTCCAGCGCGAGGTGGTGACCCTGACCCGGCGCCACCGAGAAGGGCTCTGACGCGCCCTCAATCACGGTGCCCTGGGCGATCACCTGCACCAGGAGCTGATTGTCGGGGCAGTCCTCTCGAGAGGTAGCGCCGCTCAGCAGCACATCGGTGACCACCGCCCGGTCGGCGATGTTGACCTGCTCGGCGTACCGCTGGCCCGCCTCGCCGCAGCGCTCGGTGAGGAGAGCGATGCCGACGACACCCTCGGTGGGATTGCCGTCTTCGTCGCGCAGCACCAGCTCGACATCAAAGGGCTCGTCCACCGCGCGCCCGCCTTCGGGCAGGGCCACCTCCACCGCGCTCACGAGGCCTGGCACGATCTGCAGCGCCTGGTGCACGCCGGCGATGATCGAGCTGGCCTCGGCCGCCTGAACCTCCAGCTCCACCGCGCCGGGCTCGGCCACCGTGAAGGCCAGGGTGCCGCGGCCCGCGGCGTCGAGGCGGCCGTAGAGGACCCCCTCTTCGATCCGGTGCTCATCGAGGGTCTCGGCGAACTGCAGCCCCTCGACCTCGCCATTGAGCCGCGCCAGGATGGGCAGCGCCAGGGCCACCGGCGCGCCGTCGGGATCGGCGACCTGAACCTGCACCTCGACCAAGGCCTCGGCCACCGGCGTGAGCGAAGACAGCGAGACGAGCAGGTGGTGTGCCGGACTGTCGGTGACCGCGAAGGCCCCTTCGAGCCGCGCCACCTCGCCGGTGGGCGCGACCAGCTCCAGATCGTAGGCGCCCGGCTGCATCCCTGCCGGCACGGTGGCCGCCAGCGACTCAAAGTCCAGCGCCACCACATTGGAGAGCGCCTGGGTGGTGGGGCCGCGCAGGCGCGCCTCGAAGCGATGGTCGAGCTGGACGGCGTCGGCCCCGCTGACCTCCACCTGGGGAAAGAGCTGAACTCCGGTGATCTCCACCTCGGTCGCGACGCCGTTGTAGCCCCAGGAAGGGCTCACCGACGAGATCTTCGGCGAGGGCAGGCTTGGCGCACAGCCCACAGCGGCGCCCACCGCCATGAGGGCGGGCGCGAGGCGACGCAGCAGGCTGGGCGCGCGCGGAGACATGAATAGGATCGCCAGGACGGAGACGGGATCTTCGCACAGGAGGCCGCGCTTTGCATCGGCCGCCAGCCGCAGAAGTGAAGATTCCTGCGCCTGGGAGAGCTAACCCTTCGGCCCTGCTGCCCCGGAGCCCTGAATGTAAAAACAGGTCATGGGCCCAGGGCTCCCGCGCAAACCAGCCGAATTCAACCCAGGGCCGGAACAGATGAGCAGACCCACCGGCGCGCCTCGTGCGCAGTGCCGTCAACGCCGCCCGAGAGCTTGCCGGTAGGTCGCCCCGACCTCGACCCCACCGATGGTGCCGCTCCAGCCGATGTCCTGGGCGTTCATGCCCACCTGGATGTAGCTGAGCTGCAGGCCCACTTCGCCGCCGCGCAAGGGCAGGCCGATGCCGGTGTGGGCACCCAGCCCCGGCCCGGCGAGGCCCCAGCCCTTGGCGCTCCCCGCCGCCCCGAAGCGCGCCTCAACCCGGTAGGGCACGACAAGGCCCGTCACGCCGACCCAGGAGCGCACCCGGCCCCCGTCGAGACGGTTGATGAGGCCGAGCCCGAGCGGCACCATGTCGAGGCGCACCGCCACCTCCTCGAAGGTGGCCGGATCGACCGCTTGGGCTTCTTCGGCGTAGGCGCCGGCCCACAGGCGGGCGTGCAGCGGCCCGCGGGGCGGACGCAGCCGAAGCTCCCCTTCAACGCTGAGAAAAGGGCTGCTCACCCCACCCAGGCCGCCGAGGTAGCCCAGGTGCAGCCCGAGGCTGGCGCGGTCCGGCTGGTCGAGGATCACCACCGCCGTGCTGGTCTCGGCGAAGCGCCCTTCGCCCGACCGGGCCGTCACCACCACCAGCCCGGGCTCCACCTCGGCGGGGAGCTCCAGCATCGCCGCCACCTCGCCGTCTTCGCCGCGCCGCAGGTCGCTCACCTGGCCCTCGCTGGCGAAGACCTCGAGGCTGTCGTCAAACACGCCCTGACCAGAGAGATCGGCCAGCCGCAGCCGCACCCGCACCCGACCGGGCGCGCCGCTCGGCACCTCGCGGGGCTCGGTGTTGAGGGTCACCCGCGCCACCCGACCGGCGACGATGCGCAGCGGCATCTGCGCGACCCGCTCGGGGAAATCGGGGTGGACGCCGAGTCGCTGGCCGGCCGCCAGCGACAGGCTGCCCCGCAGGCCGGCGCAGGAGACCTCGAGCCGGAGTGGCCCGTCGACGGGGATCGGCACGGGGAGCCGCAGCCAGCCGTCGCGATCGGTGGTGGCGCTCACCCGCGCGCCGGCCACCTCGACCCCCAAGGGCACGCCGGCCAAGGCGAGGCCATCGGCGCTCACCGCGCGGGCATGAAGGATGGGGAAGGTGCTGGTCCAGTCGCCGCCCAACTCCAGGGCCACCGGGCTCCCCTCCCCCACCGGCCGGCTCCAGCGGGCCTCCACGGTGTCGCCGCCGGCCGCCACCGCCGCCGAGCCCTGGTAGCGCAGCACGAGGCGCTCCCCCTCGCTCACCAGCCCCAGGGCGCCCTTCTCGGCCACCACCCGCAAGCCCGCCGCGGGCAGGACCCGGCCCTCGGGCCCCAGCACGCTGGCGTAGACCATCGCCTCAGGGCGGCCGGCGTCGAGCTCTGCGGGGTCGATGCGCAGCTCCACCTCGCTGGGCATCCCGATCGGCGGCCGTAGGGGCGGTGAGCTGGCGGCATGCCCGGCGAGGACGCAGCGCACACGGGCGCCTTCGGGCAGCGCCTCGATCGCGAGCCCGCCGATGCGCCAGCGCCCCGGCCCCACCGGCGAGACTGGCAAGGGCGTGGGGTCTCCCCCGGTGCAGAGGGGCGCGCTCTCGGTCCAGGGCGCCCCGTCGGGCCGCACGGCGAGCAGCTCGGCGGGCCGGCTCCGACCCCCCGCGAGGGTGGCCGGCGGGGCCAGCACCAGGAGCTGCGGACTGCGGTCTCCCCCGAGGCTGAGCGTGCTGCGCTGCTGGTTTCCGGCGGGATCGGTCACCCACAGCTCGGCGCGGTCCTCGCCGGGGCGGACCTCCAGGGTGAGCTGAACGGTGCCGTCGGGGCCCGCCACCGCCGAGGCGGCCTCGCGCCCTCCAACCCGCAAGCGCACCTGCGAGCCTGGGGTGGTGGTCACCGGGATGCGCGCCCGGGCCCGCACGGGGATCCGCGCCCAGGCAGCGCTCTCGTCGGGGTAGCGCCGGTCTCGCACGGCGAGGGGGACCGCGTGGGGAAAGACCACCACGCCGGGGTCCCAGCGCAGGAGCACCCGGTCGCCCTCCTGGCGCAGCTCGATCACCTCGCCTTCGGCCACCTGGATCTCCAGATCGGCCGGCGCGATGCTCCGGCTGGAGCGCAGCTCCACGAGGCTGCCTTTCCCCTCCCCTTCGCCGCGGATCTGAAGCGAGAGCGCGCTCGGCGTCGGGCTCATCGAGGAGAGCACGAGGGGGCTGCCCTCGACCAGGGCCGAGAAGCTGCCCCCTTGAGGGGGCGCCGCCACCCGGAGCGACAGCCCCGCCGGCCCGGCTTCGACCTCGCCGAGGATGCGCGCCCCGCCGGACAGCTCGACGGTGGGCACCTCGGCTGAGACCGGCACGCCCAGGCGGTGCAGGTGCAAGGGCGCCGCTTCGCCGGGCAGGGGCGGCCCCTGGGGCCAGGTCGCCAGCCAGGCGGGAGAGGCCGCCGCGCAGAGGCTGATCAGGGCGAGGGCGGGCCCCACAAGACCTCCGTCTGTACACGGGGGGCCTCGCCGGAGGTCACCTCCAGGACCCGCTCCACCGCGCGCTCTTCGCCCAGGGCGCCCCGTGCCCGCACCACGACCCGCCGTGAGCCCGGGGCCAGGACGAGGTCGAGGGCGAAGGACCCGTCGCCCCCCGCCCGAACCGGCCTCGGCGGCTCCTCGTCGACCCGCACCTCGACCCAGGCGCGGGGCTCGGTCTTTCCGACGAGGTGCAGGGTCGTCGACGCCGAGATCGTGTCGGCCTCTGGCCACCGGGTCGAGAGCAGCAGCTCCTCCGAGATCGGCGCCCGCACGACCTCCTCGCCCGGGCTGCTCCACAATTGCTGGCCAGCTGGCAGGTTCGCCGGCTTGCCCACGCCCAGGACCTCGACCGCGCCCCGCTCGGTGCGCACCGACAGGTCGCCGGTGGCGCCGTCGACCGCCGCGGTGAAGTCGGCGTCTTCGGCCAGGATGGCCCGGCCCCGGCTGGAGAGCCCCACCCCGCCGCGGGCCGGCTTGACCCGGGCCACCACGCGGCCTTCTTCGAGCTCGATGCGCACACCGGCGAGGTCGGCCTCCAGCACGCGGATGGCCGAATTGGGCTCCAGCTGCAGGCGGGTCTCCTCGCCGAGGCCGAGGATCGCCACCCCATCTGCGCCGACCACCACACGGTCCTGGGCGTGCAAGGGCTCGCCCTCCACGAGGGGGCCGTCGTCGGCCTCGGGCCCGTCGCGCCGCACCGCCCCCGAGGCCCGCACCACCCGCAGCACCGGCGTCTCGTCCTCGCCGAAGAGCACGAAGAAGCCGACCCAACCGCCGAGGATGACCAGCAGGCAGAGCAGCAGAACGCGGGTGAGCTGGCGCACGCTAGACCGCGAAGCGGACGCGCCAGCGACGCCCGCCAGCCGGGTCTTGGGCCTCGGCCTCGACCGTGGCGCCCACCGTGGCGAAGAGCTGGCTGGCCGCCCAGGCGGCGAGGCCCTGAGCGCGCGCGTCGTCGGCGTCGCCGACAGGCCCGCTTTGACAGAGGTCGAGGATGGGCTCGCCAGCGAGGCGCCGCAGCGTGACCGTGGCGCCAGCGCCCCCCGCGGCCCGCGCGCAGGCCAGCAGGGCGGTCAGGGCTTGGGCCCCTGCCGCGGCGTCCACGACCCCCGGACCTTCGGCATCCACGTCGACCACCAGCGCGATCCCTCGCTCCTGAAAGCTGCCGCGCACCAGGGCGGTGACGTGGTGGGCCAGGTCGGGCAGGCTAACCGCTGGCGACGGGGCGGTGCGACCCGCCGGCTCGCGCAAGGCGGTGAGTTGGGCCACAATCTGCCGGCAGCGCAAGGCCTCGCGCTCCACCGCGTCGAGCATCGCCCGGGTGGAGGGCTCGGTCGCGCGGGCCCGCAGTAACTGGGCCCCGCCCAGCACGCTGGCCAGCGGGTTGTTGAGCTCGTGGGCGAGGCCCGCCCCCAACTCTCCGGCGGCTTCGAGGCGGGCCGCCCGCAGCAGGCGGGCCTGGGCGGCGCGCAGATCGGCGGTGGCCTCGTCGACGCGGCGCTGCAGATCTCGGTTGAAGCCTTCGATCTCGCTGTTCTTGCGCGCGATCTCGTCGGCGTCCTGGCGCAGGCGCAGGCTCATCTCGTTGAAGGCCACCGTCAGCTCGGCCACCTCATCGCGGCCGGTCGCCGGCACGGTCGCCCCCAACTCGCCCTGGGCCATCCGGCGGGCCGCCTCGCGCAGGCGCACCACGGGGAGCGAGAGCTGATCGGCAAAGATGACGCCGAGCCCAAGCGAGAGCGCCCCGGCGACGAGCAGCATGTAGCCAAGCCGCTGCTGGATCTGGCGGATCGGCGCCAGGGCTGACGCCACCGGCTCGGCCACCACCACCGTCCATCCCACCGAAGGCAGCGGCGCGCAGGCGGCGACCACGTCGATGCCGTCGGGATCCGTGTAGCGGATGTCCTCGGCCAGGGCGCCGCCGCGAAAGGCGCGAAAGGCCTCTGGCCGGATGATCCCGCTCTGTCCACCCATAACGATGCTGCCGCCGGCGTCGAGGAGTGCGAGGTCGCCGCCTGGGCCCACCTCGAAGATGGCGGTCAGCGCGGCCAGAGAGAGCTCCACCCCCAGGACGAGGTCGCCGCCCGGGATCGGCACCGCCGCCGCGACGAGGGGCTGGTCGCCATAGGGCGCGCTCAGCTCCACCTGCCCGTTGGTGGCGGCCGGCAGGGCCTCGTAGAAGCGCGGCAGGCTGTCGGCGCTGGCCAGCGGCCGATCGGCGAGGTCTGGATCGGCAGCGCCCACTGGCGTGGACAGAAAGACCTCGCCCACGAGGGGCCGCCCATCGACGTCGAAGAGGCCTACCACCCGCGCGCCGGGGGTCTGTCGGTAGACGAGGCGCAGGTACTGGGTGGTGGCGGTCTCGGAGAGCTGACCGAGGGCAAAGGTGCGCACCTGCTGGGCCAGCACGCCCTTCTGGAGGGCCACCCACATGTCCACCTGCCCCGCCACGCTGGCCGCCGTTCGCGCCTGAAGATCCGCCACCTGACTGAGCAAGAGGCGGCTGGCGATGTGCAGCGAGGCCAGCCCCAAGACGGTCAGGGGGAAGAGCGCCGCCGCGGCGATGTAAAGCACGAGGCGCAGGCGGAGGCGCATCGCCTCAGCCTGGGGCCGGCAGCTTGAGGGCCAGGGTCGTCCCCTCCCCCACCCTGCTCTCCACGGCGATCTGGCCCTTGTGGCGCGTGACGATGCGGTAGACCACGTTCAGGCCGAGCCCGGTGCCCTTGCCGGCCGGCTTGGTGGTGTAGAAGGGGTCGAAGACATAGCTCAGGCGGTCGGCGGCGATGCCGATGCCATTGTCGATGACCCGCACCCACACGGCCTCCTCGCGGCGCCCCCCCTCTACGCGCACCCGGCCGCCGTCGGTGCCGTGGCGCTCGACCACCGCCTCGATGGCGTTCTTCAGCAGGTTGACGAAGACCTGCTGCAGCTCGGTGGGGCGCCCCATCACCACCAGGCCCTCGGCCAGCTCGATCTGGACCGGCACTTTGTGGCCAGGCCCCGCCCGCTCGACGAGGCGCAGGGCGTCGGCCAGGGCCCGACGGAGGTCGACCGGCTCAGAGCCATCGGCCTCGGTGGACCGGGAGTAGCCGGAGAGATCCTGCACGATGGCCCGGATGGCCTTGCTGTAGCTGATGATCTCGCTGGCGTGGCTGTGAATGGTGGCCACATCCTGCTCATCCACGATGGCCTCGGCGAGGCCGAGCACGCCGAAGAGGGGGCTTGAGATCTCATGCGCGACACCGGCGGCGAGGGTGCCGATGCCCGCGAGCTTCTCGGACTGGATGAGCTCGGCGCGCAGCTCCCGGGCCTCTTCCAGAGCGGCGCTCAGCGCTTCGTTCTGGCGGCGCAGGTCTTCGACGAGGCGCAGGTTCTCACGCGCCATCGCCTGCTTCTCGGCCGCCCGCTTGACCTTTCGGCGAATATCAAAGATGTCGCCGATCGGCTTCAGCACATAGTCAAAGACCTCCAGCTCCAAGGCCCGGATGGCCGTGTCGAGGGAGCCGTAGCCGGTGACGACGATGACCTCGGCCTGCGGATCGCGGGCCCGCACCACCCGTGCCAGCTCCAGGCCGTTGGTGTCGGGCAGGTTCTTGTCGGTGAGCAGAAGGTCGCAGCCATGCTCCTCGATCAGGGCCAGCGCCGCCTTGCCGGTGGCGGCCGTCAAGAGCCTGTAGGGCTCTTCTTCCAGCACGGCCTGAAAGATTTGCAGGATGACGGGCTCGTCATCGACGGCGATCAGCACCGGACGCGGGTCCTGGCGGAGCGAGGGCACCGGGGATCGGTTCGTCACAAGCTGTCTCCCTGCCTGGCCGGTCAGGGTACCACGTTTGCGCCCTGGCCAATGCTGACTAAACTTTGGCGCGGCGCCGAACCGATGGAGGGAGTAGTAGACCAGCGATCCTCCCTGTGGAGGGCCGCGGTGCTCGCCCCCGCTTGACCCCGGCCCTCTTGGAGAATGCTGATGCGCGCTGCCCCTTTCCTCTCGATGCTTGCCCTCCCCTTGCTCTTCGGCTGCCCCAAGCAGGGGGGCGGCAGCGGCTCTGACGCCCACGTCGCCGGCGTGATGAGCGAGAAGCTCAACCAGGAGGGCGTCACCGAGCAGGCGGTTGACATCAACGGCGACGGCAAGGCCGACGTGATCAACTTCATGCGCGACCGCACCGAGGGCCCGCGTCAGATCGTCGCCCGCGACTCTGATGTCAACTGGGACGGTCGCTTCGATGTCCGCTCCACCTTCTCCGAGCAGACGGGGCAGCTCGAGCGCGAAGAGATGGACGGCGACTTCGACGGTCGGGTCGACTGGATCGACCACTACCAAGGCGGGCGCCGGGTGCTGTCGGAGGTCGACGCCGACAACGACGGCAAGATGGACCTCTTCAAGATCTTCGAGAACGGCAAGCTGCGCCGCAAAGAGCGCGACACCAACGCCGATGGCAAGATCGACTTCTGGGAGTACCTCGACGAGAGCGGCAACGTCGTCAAGGTCGGCCGTGATGTCGATGGCGACGGCGTGATGGACGTTCGCAACGACTAGTCGGTGACCAGCGCCCGCGCCCACCGGGCCGGGTCCTGCGGCGGCGGCACGCCCAACACCCGCAGGGGGCCGGCGTCGCCGCGCAGCTCGCGGGGGTCTGCGCTGCGAAACCGCCCGGGCTCCTCCGACACGGCGGGCAGGCTGCCCCCGTTCATCCAGCGCAGCCACTGGTCGAGGCGGTGGGCCTCCCCGCTGCAGAGGTTGACCGTCGCCCCGGGCGGCGCCGCCTTTGCGATCTGCAGGATGCCCAGCACGGCGTCGGCGACATCGAGGAAGTCGCGCGCCAGGGAGAGGTCGCCCACCGGGATGGGCAGCGCGCCGCTGCGCAAGGCGGCAGCCCAGTCGGCCAGCGCGTAGCCGGGCCTCTGCCCGCGGCCGGCGATGTGAAAAGGGCGCACCACCACGGCATTGGGGTGACGACGGGCCTCCTCTTCGCCCCGCGCCTTGGAGGTGGCGTAGGCGCCCTGAGGCCGCAGGGGGTGATCGACCGTGACGGGAAGCGCGGTGGGATTTCCGTACACATGGACGGTGCTGATGTGGACGAGGCGCCCCCCGCCGCCGAGGGCCTCGACCAGGGCGCGGGTGCCGCCGACATGCAGCGCGACGGCGCCTTCGGGGTCGGCGGCGCAGGCGGCCGGCGAGGCCATCGCGGCGAGGTGGAGGACGAGGTCGGGGGGATCGCGCTCCAGGAGGTGCTGGAGGCCCGCGGGCCGGCGCAGGTCCACGGCGAGGGCCCCCTCCCCTCCCCTCCCCAGGCCGCTCACCCGCTGCCCGCGGGCCTGGAGGGCGGCGACGAGGTGCCGGCCGACGAAGCCGCCGGCGCCGGTCACCAGGACGTGGGACATGGGCCCTGGGCGAGGCGGTCGACCTCGGCGCGCACCATCCGCTCGACGAGGCCGGCGAAGTCCAGGGTCGGCTGCCAGCCCAGGCCGGCCCTCGCCCGCGCTGGATCGCCGCGCAGCTCGGGGATCTCGGCCGGGCGCAGCAAGGCAGGGTCTTCGACGACGTGGTCGCGCCAGTCGAGGCCGACGGCGGCATAGGCCAGCGCGGCGAAGTCGCGCACCCGGTGCGAGACCCCCGAGCTGATGATGTAGTCGGTGGGCTCCTTCTGGCAGAGCATGGCGTGAATCGCCCGGGTGTAGTCGCCGGCGAAGCCCCAGTCGCGCCGCACATCGAGGGCGCCCAGCCGCAGGGGCGCTCGGTCGCCGGCGGCGGCCCGCGCGGCGCCGATGGCGATCTTGCGGGTGACGAATTCTTCGCCCCGCCGCTCGCTCTCGTGGTTGAAGAGCACGCCGCTGACCGCGAAGAGCCTGTAGCTCTCGCGGTAGTTGATGGTGAGGTGGTGGGCGTAGACCTTGGCCACCCCATAGGGCGAGCGCGGGTGGAAGGGGGTGGCCTCGGTCTGCGGGGTCTGCGCGGCGAGGCCGAACATCTCGGAGCTGCTGGCCTGGTAGAAGCGGGCTTCGGGCCAGACAAGGCGGAGGGCCTCGAGCATCCGCGCCGTGCCCAGCGCCGTGACCTCGCCGGTGAGCAGGGGCTGCCGCCAGGAGGTGGGCACAAAGCTCTGGGCGGCGAGGTGGTAGACGTGGTCGGGCCGGCTGAGGCGCAAGGCCTCGCAGAGGCTGCCCTGATCGAGCAAATCGGCCTCCATCAGCTCGATGCGCCCGCGCAGGTGGGCGATGCGCCACAGGTTGGGGCTGGCCGAGCGCCGGTGGAGGCCCACCACGCGCCAGCCATCTCCCACGAGCTGCTCAGCCAGAAAGCTGCCGTCCTGACCGGTGATGCCGGTGATGAGGGCCGTCGGCATTCAGTCCACGTCGACCGTGAGGGTGTCGAGGGGCACGTCCACCCCCTCGATGTACCAGGAGATCGTGTAGGAGCCGCGGGCGACGTCGGTGAAGATCACGGTGGGCACGAAGCAGGTCTCGCAGGTCTCGCCGCCGGCTTCGCTCAGCCAGTGCTCGTAGATCTCGATGGTGCCGCCGTCCTGGCTCACCTCGGGCTCAAACTCCCCATCGCAGGGGGCCGTCGACCCGTCGCGGGTGATGTGCAGGTCGCCGTCGATCTGCTCGGCTGCCACGGTGCTCTCGGGGGGATCAGCCGGATCGTAGTCGGTGCAGCCCGGGGCGTCGGTGGTGTAGGTCAAGGCCTTGGTGCAGGCGGCGAGGCCGAGGATGGGCAGCAGGCGGAGCATGGGAGCCTCGCGGTTCAGGTGAGATCGTCGAGCCCGACAAGGGGCAGCCGGTCGAGGAGCAGGCGCAGGGCCTGACCATGGGCGCGGTCCATCACCAAGATTGCATCGGGCGTGTCCACCACCACAAGGTCGCGCACCCCCAATAGTGCGACCGCCTTGTTCGGCGCGTAGACCACGTTGCCCTGGGACTCGCGGGCCACCACCGCCCGCGCGAGGCCGCGGCCCCCTTCGACCACCGGCAGCAGCGCCGCCGCCGACTCCCAGGTGCCGACGTCCGACCAGCCGAGCTCGCAGGGCACGGTGAAGAGGTGCCGGCTGTGCTCGAGCACGCCGTAGTCGATGCTGGTGGCCTCCATCCCCTCCCAAAGCTCGGCGATGCGGTCTGGCCGGCGCTGCAGCTCCTCGATGGCTTCGGCGACCCCGGGCAGGTGGACGCGGAAGGCGTCGCGCAGGGCATCGACCCCAAAGACGAAGATGCCGGCGTTCCAGAGGGCCGACCCCTCGCGAAAGAGGCGCTCGGCCACCGCGGCGGGGGGCTTCTCGATGAAGCGCTCGACCATGCGCAGCTCGTGTGACTCCCAGCGGCCCACGAAAGAGCCGGGGGCGAGGTAGCCAAAGCCGGTCTCGGCCCGGGTGGGGCGCACGCCGATGGTGATGAGGGCGTTGGTCTGCCGGGCACAGGCCGCCGCCGCCGAGAGCACCGATCGCAGCTCGGCCTCGGCCCCCACCTCGTGATCGGCCGGCAACACGGCCATCACCGCCGAGCCGCCGCCCCGCCGCGCAACCTCCACCGCTCCAAGCGCGATGCTGGGCGCGGTGTTGCGGGGCGAGGGCTCGACGATGATGTTGGCGGCGGGCAGATCGGGGAGCTGCTGGCGCACGAGGGCGGCCATGTCGGGGCCCGTGACCACCAGCACCCGCTCGGGGGGGATCAGGGGGCTCACCCGGGCCACGGTGCGCTGCAGAAAGCTGGGCCCGCCGTCCAGCGAGAGGCACTGCTTGGGGCGATCCTTGCGCGAGAGCGGCCAGAACCGGGCCCCGCGGCCCCCGGCGAGGATCAGGGCGTAGAGGGCGGACATGGGGACCTAGCCGCCAAAGAGGCGGGGCTCGATGCGGGCCAGGGCGGCGTAGGCCACCACCGACACCGCGTTGGAGAGGTTGAGGCTGCGGGTGGGCCCCACCATCGGGATGGTGTAGCCGCCGCGCGCGGTGACCCACTCCCGGGGCAGGCCCACCGACTCGCGGCCAAAGACGAGCACGTCGCCGCGGGCGAAGGGGGCGGCGGTGAAGACGGTGGCCCCGTGGCTGCTGAAGAGGTGGGCCGGACGGTCGCCGACCCAAGCCCAGAAGGCGTCGGCGCTGGCATGCTCCACCACATCGACCTGCTTCCAGTAGTCGAGCCCCGCGCGGCGCACGGCCTTCTCGTCGGTCTGGAAGCCGAGCGGGTGCACCAGATGCAGGCGGGCCCCGACGGCGAGGCAGAGGCGGCCGGCGTTTCCGGTGTTCGGCGCGATCTCGGGGCAGATCAGGGCGATGTGGAAGTTGGGCTCCACCGACTAGGCCTCGTTCGCCGGCTCGTCGTGCAGGCCGATGATGACCTTGGCGGGCTCGATCACGCGGTCGCCGATGCGGTAGCCCACCGAGAAGACCTCCATCACGATGTTGTCCAGCGCCGGATCGGCGACGGGCATGGTGGTGATGGCGTCGTGGATGCGCGGATCGAAGCGGGCGCCCTTGCCGGGGACCTCCTCCAGGCCGAGCTTCTGGAAGCCCTCCATCGCCTGGTGCAGCACCATCTCGAGGCCCTTGGTGAGGTCTTCGAGGGTGCCGCCGCGGCGGGCGGCGTCGACCGACCGGCGCAGGTTCTGCACCGGCTCGAAGAGGGTGGTGACGACCTCGCCGCGGCGCAGCTCTTCGCGCAGGGCGGCGGCGCGCTCCAGGCGGGTGCGGGCGGCCGCCACCTCGTCCTGGTTCTTCTGGTAGGCGGCGCTGACCGCGCGCAGCCGGCCGCGCAGCTCTTCGACGGTGGCCTCGAGCTCGGCCACCCGGGCGGCAGCAGGGTTGGGGAATGCCTCGACGTTGTCGGACGCGTCGAGGACGTCGGGGGCGACCTCTTCGGCGGTGTCCTGGGGCTCGGAAGACGCGGGCTTGGGGCTGTCGGGGTTCGACATCGGCGCACTCCTCTCTTCAAGGGCGCTGGCGGCGTGGGCTCTGCGCAGCCAGCGTGATCGGGCGGGCATCGGGGTTGTCGGGGCAAAAGCCCCTGGCGGCGGCAACGGTAACCACCACCCCCCAAAGGTCAACGCGCGCCCCGCGGCCCGATCGACGGCCTTGACCGCTGCCGATCGGTGTTTAGACAGGCCGACGACCGGGCTTCCGTCGGCAACAACCCGGCGCGCGGCGAGGCCCTTTGGCGCAGGAATTCTCTCCATGAACGACAAACAGAGCCGCCTGCTCCTCGGGCTGGCGGTCGCCCTCATCGCCCTGGTGGCCCTCGTCACCCTGGTTGAGCCCACCAAGGTCGAAGGCGAGCCCGAGTCCCGCACCTGGACCGCCATCGAGAAGGACCTCAAGGCCGATCAGATCGACAAGCTGGAGCTCCAGAAGGGCGAGGTGCGCGCCACCTTCGCCCGCACCGAAGACGGCTGGGCGATGACCAGCCCCAAGGCGGTGGCCGCCGACGGCCGGCGCCTCGACGAGATCGCCGACGCCTTCGCCCGAATTGAGCTGGCCGATGACCTCGGCGCCGACAAGCTCAGCGGCTACGGCCTCGACCCGGCGAAGATGACGGTCACCGCCACCTTGAAGGATGGCCGCACGCTGTCGATCGGCGTGGGCGACGACGCGCCGGTGGGCTGGCAGTCCTACGTCAAGGACGGGGCCGGCCACGCCCGCCTGAGCCGGGCTCGGCTCTCCGACACCTTCGGCGTCGATCCCCTCGACCTGCGCAGCCGCGAGATGCTGCGCTTCTCGGAGAGCGCGGTCACCCGGCTGGTCCTGGAGATTGGGCCGCAGCGCTTCGACCTCGAAGAAGACGATCATGGCTGGTGGGTCACCGCCGCCGGTCCGGTGGTCTCACCGCGCACCCGCGCCGATGAGTCGCGCATCGAGCGCTCCTTGAACGCCCTGCGCGACCTGCGCGCCGAGTCCCTCCCCGCCAGCCCGATCCCGCTGCCCGCGGTCGACCGCCTCATCCGCCTTACCGAGGGGAGCACCACCCTGGAGCTGCAGTTGGGCCCCCTCGCCGACGGCCAGCGCCTCGCCGTCGCCCCCCTGCAAGAGGGGGCCGTGCCGGTGCGCAGCTCGGTGCTCGACAGCGATCTGCGCGACACCCTTGAGCACTGGCTCTCCACCCGCCTGATTCCGGTGCGCCCGGTCACGGTGGACGCCGTGGAGGTCAAGCTCGGCGCCCAGACCTTGGAGGGCAAGCGCACCGAGAATGGCTGGTCGGAGCCCAAGTCCGAGGCCACCCTCTCGGCCCTCGTGGCGGTGCGCCTCAACCGCAACCGTCCAGCCCCCGAGCCGGCGGGCGAGCCCTGGGGCCAGATCGTCCTGCGCGAGGGCACCACCCGCCTGGAGGCGGTCGACCTCTTTCAGGTCACGCCGGAGGGCGACCGGGTGGCCCGCGATCGGGCCGGCGGACCGGCCTTCCTGCTCGCCCAGTCGGAGATCCAGCGCATCCTCGACGGCATGGCCGGCATCACCCAGGCCAACCCCGATGAGCCGGCGCGCCCGCCCTCTGGCATGCAGGGCCTCGAAGGCCTCGATCTGGACATGCTCGGCGGGGCCCTGCCCCCTGGATTTGGCGCCCCCGAGTAGGCCTCAGGGCCGCAGGCCGCCCAGCACCGAGGCCTGACGGAAGGCCACAGGGTTGGACAAGCGCAGGCCCCGGGCGGCCGGCTGGCGGAGGAGCTGCTCGAAGGAGCGCCGCCAGACGCGGTTGCCGACCAGCCACAGGCCCACCGCCAGGGGCAGGGCGAAGGCGGGGATGGCGAGGTGGTCGAGCCCGCCCAAGAGACCCACCGCCGCGAGCGTGATCGCGAGCCCCCGGGCGATGGTGTGCAGGCGGAGCTGCTGCAGCACGGTCTGCGCGGCGGCCTGCAGGTCGTCGTCGTCGCCGAGGAGGGCCAGGGCGGCGCGAAGGCCGCTGTGACCGCGGCGGTGCTCGCCGGCTGCGAGGTCGGCGAGGCCGCGCACCAGCATCAAGGGCCCGCGCACCGGCCGCTTGTCGGGGATGGCGGTCAGCGCCTCCAGCGCGGCCTTGGGATCGACGCCGTGAAGGTGGGTGATGGCGAGGTTGTAGGCCATCCCGGTGTCGCTCGGGAAGTACCGGCTGCCCATCCACGCCGCCATCTGGGCGTGCTCGTGCTCGCCCAATTGCTCGGCCACGCCGACGGCCCAGACGTAGGCGGCCTTGCGGTAGTGGTTGGTCTCATAGGCGGCGGTAAAGGCCCGCAGCGCTTCGGGCAGGCTGCCCTTGCGAAGGGCGACCATGCCGTCGCGCAGCGGATCGGCGCCATCCTCGTCGTCCATCCAGAGGATGGCCCCACCGCCGCCCTCGCTCGACTCCGCGCCCCGCGGCTCCTCCCCTTCGCCCGGCGCCTGGCCGGTGAGGACGAGGCCGCAGTCGGCGGTGTGGTGGAAGGCCACCAGCGACTCGACGCCCTCGGGGCTGCCGCGCACCCCTTGGAGGATCTTGATGAAGCGGAAAAAGGCCTCGCGCTCGGGGGCCTGGGGGTTGGGGTCGAAGCGGTAGAGGTAGAGCAGGTAGTGCTCCGGCCCGTCTTCTCCCATGCGCTGCACCGCGAAGAGCTGCTCGGGGCCAGGAACTTCGAGGGGGCCAAACTGCATCGCCTCGGCGCCGTCTTCGGGGAAGGTGCGGCGCAGGAAGGCGGCGACCTCGCCGGCCAGCTCGGAGGGCAAGGCGGCCTGCGGATCGGCCTCTCGCACCTCCGACCAGCCGTAGCGGGCGAAGTAGCTGCGCCGGAGCTGCTCGATGCGCCGCCGGCAGTGCTGGATCTCGGCCTCGGCCACCTCGCCGTCTTCGTAGCGCAGCGAGGCCGAGGCGATGCGCCGCTGGTAGAGGCGCACCGACTCCTCGAAGCTGTAGCGCCGCACCTTGCCGTCGCGCCCGACGATCTCCACCGGAAAGTCGACCAGTTGGGCGTAGTCCTTCCGGTTGTAGCGGCGGAGCTTGCGTGCCTTTTCCATCAGCACCGTTCCCTGAGGCCTGGCAGCGCGGCCCGGCGGGGCCGCTCCGGAGGAGGACAAGGGCGCGAAGGGTTGGGCCTTCGCTCCCAGGACTTCAATAGCACCCTCATTCCTGGTCGGGCAAGATGGACAGTGGGCCCCAAGGGCCGAAGAAGCCGGACCTTGGACGCGGTCGGCAGCGTCGACGCCCTCGGCGAAGACGCCCTGCTGACCGCGCGGAGAGCCCAGGATTCGTGCGCCATCCTTTCGCCTTGCGCCCACCCGGAGAGGGTCGCTGCCTCTGCCTTCGGCAAAGACCGGACCGACCTGAAATCAACCTGCCGCCTCGCGCGTAGACAGGCCCCCAAGCGGAGACCGTGTGCCCCTTCACCTCCACACCTGCCCCGACGATGAAGCCGCGCTGATCGATCTCGCTCGCCGGGGAGACGCGGGGGCCCGGGCCCGGCTGGTGGCGATCTGGACGCCGGCGGTCTTTCGCTTCGCGGCCCGCATGATGGGCAACGATCAGGACGGCCACGACGTCGCCCAGGAGACGCTGGTGAAGGTCTTGCGCAACCTCGATCGCTACGATCCGCAGTGGCGCTTCGCCACCTGGGTCTTCAGCATCGCGCGCAACCAGTGCATCGACGATCTCCGCCGCCGGCGTCTGCGCAGCCCGGCCGAGGCCCCCGAGGCGGTCTGCGATCGGCCGAGCCCCTTGGAGCACACCCGCCGCAACCAGGACGCCGCGCGCTTGCAAGAGGCCCTCGCTGCCTTGCCCGAGCTCTACCGCGAGGTGCTGCTGCTCTACCACTTCGAGCAGCTCAAGTACCAGGAGATCGCCACCTTGCTGCAGATCCCCATCGGCACGGTGATGAACCGCATCTTCCGCGCCCGCAACAAGCTGCGCGAGCGCTGGGGGGCCCTGGGCGGCGATCTCGACACCGTCGGCATCGAGGCCGCCGGATGAGGCTCGGCCACCTCGAAGAGTCCGAGCTGGACGCCTTCGTCGACGGTGCGCTGGACGAAGACCTCGCGGTGGCGCTGGCGGCCCACATCGACGCCTGCCCACGCTGCGCCGCCCGGGTCGCGGCCACCGATCCCCTCACCCATCCGCTGGCCGCCCTGCGCGATCCCCTCCCCTCCGCCGCGCTCCCGGCCGAGATCCTCGTCGCTGCCGCCGCGCCTTCCGGGCGCCCCGAGCGTTGGATCGGCCTCCTCCAGCTGGCCGCTGCGGCGCTGCTCTTCTCGCTCGCTGGCCTGCCGGACCTGGGCGAGGGCCTGCGCGCGCTGATCACCCGCGCCTTCTCCCTGGCGGGCTCCCTTTGGGCCTGACCCTGCTCGGGCTGCTCGGCCTCAGCCTCGCCCAGGCGGAGCCGGAGATCTGCGAGGAGCCCGACACCGAGGCGCAGATCGCCGAGCTGGAGGCGCGTATCGCCCGCCTGGAGGCCGCAGCGGCCCCGACGACGCCGATCGTCTGGGGGCCGGCCACGGTCGCGGCGGGGGCCACCCGCGATCAGCTCCTGGTGGTGGGCGGTCCGCTGCGGGTCGACGGCGAGGTGCGTGGGGCCGCGGTGGTGCTGGGCGGCGATCTCGAGGTCGGCGGCGCGGGAAGGGTGGGGCGGGCCCTGGCCCTGGGCGGCGCGGTCGACGTGGAGCCCGGCGGCGTCGCGCCAACCTGGCCGGTCGCCACCCTGCGGATGCCCACGCCCGCCTCGCCGGCCGCGCCCCCGCGCTCCACCCTCCTCGACGACCTGCGCAGCCTCGCCCAGCGCGGCGCTACCTACCTCTCCTTCACCGGGCTGGGCGTGCTGTTGGTGGGGCGCTGGCCCCGCCGCGCCCTCGCCGCGGCCGACGGTCTCGGCCAGAACCTTGGCTGGTACGTCCTCGGCGGAGCGGTGCTGAGCGCCAGCGGGCTGGCCCTCACCGGCGGGCTCACCCTCACTGTAATCGGCGCTCCCCTGGCCCTGCTCATCGCCATGGGCCTCGTCACGGCCTGGTTCTTCGGGCTGGTCAGCCTCTGTCTGCACCTGGGGTCGGCCCTCCCCGCGCAGGGCAGCCGGCCCGACTGGCTGAGCTTTTTGCTCGGGGCGGGGCTCCTGGGCGCCATCACGGCGATCCCCTGGGTCGGCGGCCTGCTGTTCGGGCTGCTTAGCTTTGCGGCCTTGACGGCGGGGGTGGTGAGCCGACTCGGCGGCCGGTCTGATCCGGGCCTGCTTTAGGCGAAGAGGGCGACGCCCCAGCCCACCCAGGCCACGGCCCCCACCACCAGCAGGAGCTGCCGCCACCAGCCGTGGCGCAGGCCATCGGCGGCGATCAGCGGGGACACGCTGCCGGCCGCGACCCCCGCCGCGAGCGCAAAGGGGGCGTCGTAGACCTGCGCGCCGACCGCGCGATCGAGGAAGGCCACCCCAAAGAGGCTGGCCCCGGACCCGCCGCCGATGAAGGCCCCCAAGGCCCCGCCCAGCGTGAGGGCCGGCTCCACATAGCGACCCGCCAGAAAGTGCGACTGCTCAAAGCCAAAGGCCATCAGGCCCGGCCCGCCGCCGGCCACCGCCACCACCACCAGGGTGGCGCCCACCGCGGTCCAGGCCAGGGGCGCCAGATCGGCCGCTTGGAGGCGCCGCTTCTGCCGCAGGGCCAGCCCCGCCGCGCCAAAGAGGAGGGCGGGCAGAGCGGCCTGGGGGATCAGGGCCATCAGGGCCGACCCGACGAGGATGCTGAGGGCGACACGGTCCCCCGCCCCTTCAGCCGGGCTCATATCTCCGGCCCGCGGCCGCCCGAGCAGCAGGGCGAGCAGGCTGAGCGGGAGCAACTTGTAGACAAGGTGCGGGTCGAGGCGCCCAAAGAGCAGCAGGGCCGGATCGCCGAGGCGCCCGACGAAGCCCCCCGCCATCGCACCGAGGGCGAGGCGCGCCCGGGCGCCGCCATCCGGGGCCAGGGCCCCGAGGATCATGGCGGCAGGCAGCTCTCCGAGGAGGGCACCCAGCAAAGGCGCCACCAGAATCGGGGGCCCAGGCAGGCCCGAAGGGAGGGCGCCGCGACCCAACACGCCCAGGAGGGCCGCCGCCAGCAGCAGCGCGAGGTCGCTCTCCAGCCGCACCGCCCGGGGCAAGCCCAGCACGTCGACGGGGAAGACCAGCACCCCCAGGAGGCCAGCGCCCAGCAGGCTGATGAGCAGGGGCGCCAACGCGAAGCGCGCCCGGAGCCGGCCCCCCTCGCCGTAGAGGCCGAAGCCGACGAGGCAGACAGCGGTGAAGAGCGCGTTGAGCGCGATCTCAGGCACCACCGGCCCCCGACCTCGCCACGACGGGGTTGCGCAGGCGGCCGACCCCCTCCACCCAGATCTCCACCACATCGCCGGCCACCAGGGGGCCGACGCCGGCCGGCGTGCCCGTGGCGATCACGTCGCCCGGCAGCAGGGTCATGATGTCGCTGATGAAGGCGATGAGCGTGGGCACATCGAAGGCCATGTCGCTGGTGCGGCCATCCTGGCGCAGCACGCCGTTGACAGTGGCCTGCACCCCCAGATCACCGGGCTCCAGCCCCAGGGCCACGCAAGGGCCGATGGGGCAGAAGGTGTCAAAGCCCTTGGCCCGGGCGAAGACACCGTCGGCCTTTTGGAAGTCGCGCGCGGTGACATCGTTGAGCGCCGTGTAGCCAAGCACATGCTCGAGGGCCTCGGCCGCCGAGACGCTGCGCGTGACCTTGCCAATCACCACGCCCAGCTCGGCCTCGTGGTCGACCCGCACCGAGCCGGGCGCCAGCTCGATCGCCGCGTCGGGCCCCACCACCGCGGTGCTCGGCTTCAAAAAGATCTTTGGCACCGGCGGCACCGCCTTGCCCATCTCCTCGGCATGCTTGCGGTAGTTCGAGCCCACGCCCACCACCTTGCTGGGGCTCACCGGCGCAAGCAGGCGCAGCCCGGCGAGGGGGCGCGAGGGCCCGGCTTCGACGAGGGCGCCGAAGAGCGAGCCCTCCAGCGGGATCATCGCGTCTTCGCCGTCCAGGCGGCCCAGACGCTCCTGGCCCGCCTCATCGCGCACCCGCACCACGCGCCAGCCTTTGCTCATGTCTCGCCTCCCAGGTGCCGCTCCAGCTCGTCCAGGCACTCCCCTGGATCGGCCGTGAACATCAAGAGCCCCCGCCAGACCCACTTCTGCCAGAGGTAGTCGTCGATCCGGCCCTGGGCCACCGCCAGATGGCAGCGCGGCAGCTCGCCGCCATAGGCCACGCTCAGCTCTTCCCAGAGCAGCTCGAACTCCTCTTCGTCGGGCTTGTAGCCAACAAAGAAGACCACCGAGCTGCGAATCAGGCTGCGGAGCTGGCGCACCACCGCCGCCGGCAAGGGCTGGGCGGCGAGGTCGGCGCGGGTGAGGCACAGCGCCCCTTCGGCGCCGCGCAGGGCGTAGATCAAGGCCTCACCGGGCTTCTCGGGCACCGCCTCGCCGCGAGCGCGACGCGGGCGCTCAGGCGCGACCTGGGCCCAAAGCGGATCGACGCCGGTGGTGAAGATCAGCGGAAAGCGCGCCGCGGCGAGACGGTGCGCTCGCCCGGGTGCCAAGCCCTGCGCGCCGATGAGCGCACGGACCTTCTCTTCGAGGGCGGCGCGCCCGTGGGCCGCTTCAAAGAGGCGCGCCCCTTCGAGCACGGAGGGGGCGGTGGGCGCCTTCTGGCTGGTGGGCCCGCGGCCCATGCCCGGCAGCGTGCGGGCCTTGCGCCAGCCGAGGGCAGCGGCCAGGGCGGCGTCATCGGGCCAGACCTGCCCAGCCGCCTCGGCGACCTCGGCGGCGAAGCGCCCGCCCGCGAAGAGCACGCAGCGGCCCGTTCGGACCGCCTCGATGACCTCGACCGGGAGGTTCAAGAGAGGCGCGCCGCCGAGATCGCCCGGCCCAGCGCCTCGCGATCCCGCACCACGGCGCCCACCTGGGCCACCGTCAGCGCCGCCACCCGGCTGGCGAGGTCACCCGCCCGGCGGGCCGACCAGCCGTTGACGTAGCCGTAGAGGAAGCCCGCCGCGTAGGCGTCGCCGGCCCCGGTGGTGTCGACGGCCTGAATGGGCTGCACGCCGACCCGCACCACCTCGCCCTTGTGGGAGATGAGCGAGCCCTGGCCGCCGAGCTTGACCACCACCGTTTCGGCCAGGGCCGCCACCTGGCCCAGCGCCACCTCAGGCTCGACGCCGCACAGGGCCCGCGCCTCTTCGGCGTTCAAGAAGACGATGTCGGCGAACTCCTCGATGAGCTCCCACATCTCGGCCTTGCAGGAGCCCACCACGAAGGGGTCCGACACGTCGAGGCTGATGGGGATCTGGTTCTGATTGGCCACCGCCACGGCCTCGCGAAAGCGGCTCTTCATCGGCTCGCCGAGGAGCTGGTAGCCCTCGGTGTGCAGCAGGCCGGCGCTGGGCAGCAGCTCCGGCAGGCGCCCGAGGGTGCCCATCTCGATGGAGGCGCCGAGGTGGGTGAGCATGGTGCGCTCGGCGTCGGCCTCGCTGATGAGGGAGAGGCACTTGCCGGTGTTGTGGGTGCGCGACCACAGCAGGGCGTGCTCGCCGCAGGCCTCCTGCATCCGGGAGGCGTAGAGGTGGCCCATCTGGTCGTCGCCCACCTGCCCCACCAGGATCGAGCGTGCGCCCAGGAAGCCGAGGGTGGCGATCGTGTTGGCGCAGGAGCCGCCTGACTGAATCTCGACGTGGTGGTCTTGCACCTCGTGAAAGACCTCCTGCCAACGGCCGTGGTCGACCGGGTTCATGTGGCCACGCCGCAGCCCCTGGCGCGTGATCACCTCGCGCTCGTCCATCCGCACGAGGGCGTCGACGAGGGCGTTGCCGAGCCCCACGACCTGATGGGTGGCGTCGACGTTGTAGGCGGGGGCGCGACGGGCGGCCATGGAGCACTCCAGGAGACGAAGCGGTGAAGCCCGGTGGCTCCGGGCGGCTCGACGGCAGGCGGATCCGGGTCCACCTCAACCCCGAGCGTGGGCTCCCGGGTAGCCGGCTGTCCTGCCCTTTGCCACGGCTCGACTTGGCTCTGCTCGCCGCCACCCGGTAGACTGCCGCTCACGCCCGACCGGGCGCCGGAGCCCCCGTTGTCCGCCGCCGCCGCCCCGGCCCGGAGCCGCCTTCGCTTCCTCCTCGCCGTGCTGGTCAGCGTCGGCGCCGGCGGCTGGTTTGTGTCTGGGGTGCAGTGGACCGAACTGGCGGCCCGCCTCGGTGATGTGCGCCCCGCCTGGGTCGCCGGCGCGGTGCTGATCCTGCTTGGGGAATTTGTGCTTCGCGCCGCCCGGTGGCGGGTGCTCCTGCGGCCGATCGGCCCGCCGGCCCGCCTCGCCGATCTCTTCGCCGCCCAGGTCATCGGCGCCGCCGCCAACACCCTCTTTCCCTTGCGGGCGGGCGAGGTGGCCAAGCCCCTCGTGGCCGCGCGGCGCACGGGCCTGCCCTTCGCCAGCATCCTCGCCACCGCGGTGCTGGAGCGGGTCTTCGACCTCTTCGGCCTGCTCTTTGTGCTGCTCTTGATGGTGATCTCCCTGCCCGCCTCGGCCGGCGCCGAGGGCGAGCTGGTCACCAACCTCAAGCTCTACGGCGGGCTCTTCGGCCTCGCCGCCCTGGTGGGCCTGGGCCTCATCACTGCGGTGGTGGCCCGCGACAGTGTGCTGCGCGCCTTTGTCTTCACGCAGCTCGGCCGCCTGCCCATGGCGGTGCGCCGCCCGATTCTACGCATCTTCGATGCCTTCATACTTGGCTTTCAGGTGGTGCGCGACCCGGCCGCCCTGGGCAAGGCCGCCCTGCTCTCGATCTGGCTCTGGGTGAACGGCGCCATCGCCATCGCGCTGCTCTTCGTCGCGCTGGGCGTAGAGCTGCCCTTCGGCGCCGCCTGCTTCACCGCGGTCGCCATCGCGCTCACCGTCGTGCTGCCCCAGGCGCCCGGCTTTCTGGGCGTGTTTCAGGTGGCGATGGAGAAGACGATGGTGCTCTGGGGCCAGGATCTCGCCACCGCCCAGGGATTCGCCATCCTCTTCTGGGCGGTCAGCTTTTTGCCCGTCACCGCGGTGGGCATCCTCTCGATGATGCAAGAAGGCCTCACCGCCGCTGCCCTGGACCAGGCCGCCTGGCCTGTCCAAGCGCCAGCCGACGCGCTACCTCCCCGCACGACTTCGGAGTGAGCCCCATGTCCCCTCGCCTCCTCGCCCTCTCCTTGTTTTCGCTGCTCTCCCTGGCCGCCTGCGGCGACAAGGCCGAAGAAGAGGAGGACACCACCCCAGGCGAGTCCGACGCCGACACCGACGCGGACTCCGATTCCGACGCCGACAGTGACGCGGACAGTGACGCCGACAGTGACGCCGACGCCGATGCGGACAGCGACGCCGACAGCGATGTCGACGTGCCCGACGACGCGATGGAGGGCGAGATCATCCCGATGGACGGCAGCCCCGAGGGCGAGGTCTGGGCCGTCCGGGCCTTCAGCCACTCGGAGGGCGACACCACGCTGGTCTACATCAGCGCCAGCCCCGAGGCCTCCTGCGAGAGCGTCGCCTCCTACCTCTCCCCCGGCGATGGCGCCGAGCTCACCGACCCGAACCCGCTCTACGTCGACGGGCACTGCAACCTCATCTTCTCCAGCATCGACACCCTGCCCATCACCTACGATCTGCAAGAAAGCGCGCTCGGCGTCACCGTTCACGCCGACTGCGCCCTCGACGCCGGCGACTTCGTCGAGACCACCATCGACGGCGACACCGGCTACTTCTGGAACGGCATCTGGTACGTCGCCAACGCCTGGAAGGGCGACTTCACCATGACCGAGACGGCAGACGGCATCGAGATCGACGGCTCGCTCGGCGGCTTTGAAGGCAGCTACCCCTTCGACGCCACCCGCCCCGACACCCAGGCCCGCGCCACCATCAACGGCGTCGTCCGCGCCGTCGAGTGCCCGGCCCTGGGCGACACCGCCTGGTTCTAGGCCCCCGCGGCCCCATGCGCCGCCCGGCCCTCCTCGCGCTGACCCTCGGTTGGGCCCTCATTCCGGCCCTGCCCGCCCTCGCGCGCGGCGAGCTGCTCGGCCACCCCTACACCGACCTCTACCCAAGCGTCTGGAGCCTTTGGGCCCAGGGCTTCGGGCTGCCGGTCAGCACCCCGTTACTCGGCCACCCCGGCGGGATGGGTTGGTACGCCCCGAGCCCGATCAAGGGCCTGCTGTCTGCGTTCTTGCTGCCGCTCATCGGCCTGCCCGCCACCTGGAACCTGCTCCTCCTGGCCGCCCGGGCCGCCACCGTCTACCTCGCCGGACGGGCCGCCGAGGCCTGGGGAGCGCGGCCCGACGGCGCCCTGCTCGCCGCCGCCCTCTACGGCTGCGCCCCCTTCTTCCACGGCTACGCGGTGGAGGGCATCGTCGAGGGCACCGATGGCTGGACCCTGGCCCTTTGGGCCCTCTGCATCGGCCAAGGCCGCTGGGCCGCCGCCGCCCTGGCCCTGGGGCTGACGGTGCTCTCGAGCTGGTACCTCGGGCTCTGCGCCTGCCTGCTCGCGGTGCTGGCCGCGATCTTCGCCGATCGGCGCGCCGCCTTCAGCCTGGGCGGCCTCCTCCTCGTGGCGCCGGCGATCCTGCGCTTTGCCGCGGCCTTCCCCGCCGCGGCCCCCCTCCCCGACGCCCTGCGCGCGGCGATGGGGGCCTCGCCCTGGCCGGCCGCCCCGGGCCTCCTCCCCGGCCTGCAGCCCTTCGCGATGACCGCCTGGATCGGCCTGCTCCCCCTCGGCCTGCTCGCCTGGAAGCGCCCCCGCGAGGCCCTGCTGGCCGGCATTCCCGGGCTGCTCTCCCTGGGAATGGGCCCCTGGTACGCCTTGCCGGTGCTCTCGGCGATGCGCTTTCCCTACCGCTGGCACGCCGCCACCCTGGCGCTGCTGGCCCTCGGCCTCGCCCGCGCAGCCCCCCGCAAGGCCGGCTGGATCGCCCTGCTGATCGTGATCGAAGGGCTCTGCCTCTCGCCGATCGAGCCCCTCATCCCCGGGGCCCCGGCGGCGATCCCGGCGCTCTACGCCACCGCCCCCGAGGGCGCGCTGCTGGCCTTCCCCGGCCCCCTGGCCCGCCCACCCGGCGAGATCAACCCCGGCCGCCCGCGGGCCCGCTACCTCCTCTACTTTCAGACCGCCCACGGCCAGCCGAGCCCCTGGGTGCCCGACTTCAACAGCGTCGGCGTCGGCGCCGTGGAGCCGGCCTGGCTCTCCGACCTGCGCAGTTGGGACCCCGAAGAGCGCCGCACCCCCCTGCCGATCACCGCCGAGATGCTGCACGCCATGCGCGCAGACGGCCTGCGCACAGTGATCTTGGAGCGGGCCCCCCTCCGCGATGCGCGCGCCGACGCGCTCCGCGACGCCCTCCTCGCCGCCGGCGCCACGCTGGAGGGCGAAGACAAGCAACGCATCCGGCTGGGCCTGCCGCGCTGATCCCGTCGCCGCGCGCCCCGTCTTTGTCGCCGCGGGCGGGAGCGGGAAGACAGACGCGGCCGGCCGAGCCCCTGGTTACCCGCTCGCCATGTTCCCTCACCTGATGCCCCGCAACGTCGGCTGGATTGAGGTCATCACCGGCTGCATGTTCAGCGGGAAGACCGAAGAGCTGATCAAGCGCCTGCGCCGCGCCCAGTACGCCCGTCAAAGCGTGGTGGTCTTCAAGCCGCGGGTCGACAACCGCTACGCCGAGAACGCCGTCGGCAGCCACTCCGGCCAGCGGATGCGCTCCTTCACCATCGAGTCGGCCGTGCAGATCCCGTCCCTGGTCGGCGACGCTGTGGTGATCGGCATCGACGAGGCCCAGTTCTTCGACAGCAGCCTCGTCAAGGTGGCCGAAGACCTCGCCAACGCCGGCAAGCGCGTGGTGATCGCCGGTCTCGACCTCGACTACCTCGGCCGGCCCTTCGAGCCGATCCCCGAATTGCTCGCGGTGGCCGAGTACATCCAGAAGAACCTCGCCATCTGCGTGGTCTGCGGCAACCCCGCTGACCGCAGCCAGCGCATCGTCAACCGCGGCGCCCGCGTGCTCGTCGGCGAGACCAACGCCTATGAGGCCCGATGCCGGCTGCACTGGGACCCCCACAACTTCGAGCCCGTGCAGCAGTCCCTGCCCCTCGGCCCCAACCTCGCGGACCCGGGGGAGGGGTGAGCCCCGGCCGCCGGGTCGGCCTCGCCTGGGAGCTGACCAGCGCCACCGGTTGGGGCGTCTACGGCGCCGCCCTCACGCTCGGGATGCTCGATCAGGGCCTCGCCCCCTTGCTCCTCAAGCGGCCCGGCCTCTGGACCCCTGACCCCGTCCAGGCCGCCCGCCTCGCCCCGCTGCTGGCCGAGCAGGCCCAACTCTCGGCCCAGGTGCGGGCCGCCGGCAAGGGCCGCCTGCGCCTGCCGATGCCGGTGGTGAAGACCCTGCAGCCCGGCTTCGTGCCGATGCACGCCGGCCAGGTCTTCTACGGCAGCGAGAACATCGGGGTCATCTTCTTCGAAGACACCCACCTGCGCCCGACCGACCTCGACCGCGCCCGACAGCTCGACCGCATCTTCACCGGCTCCACTTGGAACCAGCGCCTCCTGGAGGGCGCCGGCCTCACCCACGCCCGCTGCGTGCTCCAGGGCGTCGACACCGCGCGCTTTCACCCCCGCCTGCGCCGCCCAAGCCCACCGGGCGCCCCCCTCACCCTGTGGAGCGCCGGCAAGCTGGAGCGCCGCAAGGGCCAGGATCTCGTGCTGGCCGCCTTTCGCCGCTATGTCGCCCGTCACCCGGGGGCCCGGCTGCTCACCGCCTGGCAGAACCCCTGGCCCGAGGGCGCCCGCGACATCGGTGTGGACGGCCATGTCGACGGCCCCCCCGCCCGAAAGGGCGATCAGCTCGACATCGAAGGCTGGGCCCTGCGCAACGGCTGCCCGCCCGGCAGCGTGGTCGACCTCGGCCTGCGGCCCCACGCCGCTCTGGCCGCGGCGATGGCCAGCGCCGATCTGGCGATCTTCGCCAGCCGCTACGAGAGCGGCACCAACCTGCCCGCGATGGAGGCCCTGGCGATGGGCCTGCCGGTGATCCTCTCCGAGAACACCGGCCACCTCGACCTCATCGCCGAGGGCCGCTGCCTCGCCCTCCCCTGCCCCGATGCGGTCCCCCCCACGCAAGCAGGAGTGGGCAACGATGGTTGGGGCGCCCTCGATCCCCTCGACCTCGACGCCGCTTTGGAGGCCCTCACCGCCGATCCGGCGCGACGCACTGCGCTGGGTCAGGCGGGCAGAATCTTCGCCGAAAGCCTGGACTGGGGCCTACAGATCCCGCGCTTCCTCGCCGCTGCTGGGTTGACGCGCGTTGATGGCGCCCAGCCCTTGGGATAGCCGCGCGCCAAAACCGGGAGCCCCCATGGATGGCCGACTGACGCCGAGCCCTCGATTCGACGCCCCCCCTGCGCCGCTCCGCGCCCGCGCCGTCTCGCTGCAGGCCCGTCGGGAGATCCCCCTCATCGACCTGCGCGACTTCACCGAGGGCGGCGCCGCCACGCGCGGCCGCTTCATCGATGTGCTCGGCGACTCGCTGCGCGACACCGGCTTTGTGCGACTGACCGGCCACCCGGTCAGCGCCGAGAAGACCGGCCCCGCCTACGCCGCCGCCAAGGCCTTCTTCGCGCTCCCCAATGAGGTCAAGCAGCGCTACCACGTCGCGGGGGGCGGCGGCGAGCGCGGCTTCACCCCCTTCGGCGCCGAGCACGCCAAAGACAGCCCCACGCCCGATCTCAAGGAGTTCTGGCACACCGGCCGCGACCTGCCCGAAGACCACCCCCTCCGCCCGCTCTACCCGCCGAACCTCTGGCCCCGCGAGGTGCCGAACTTCCGCCCGGCGATGCTCGATCTCTACGACTCGCTCGAAGGCGCGGCGATGAGCCTGCTGCGCGCCATCGCCACCTGGCTCGGCTACGCGCCCGACATGCTCACCGAGATCGCCGAGCACGGAAACACCATCCTGCGCGCGCTGCACTACCCCGCCTTGCGCGACTGCGACTACATCCCCGGCGCCGTGCGGGCCGCCGCCCACGAAGACATCAACTTCATCACCCTGCTCGTCACCAGCACCTCCGACGGCCTGCAGATCCTCACCCGCGACGGCGAGTGGCTCCCCGTCAACGCCGGCCCCGGCGAGATCATCGCCGACAGCGGCGATATGCTGAGCCGCATCACCAACACCTTCCTGCCGGCCACCACTCATCGGGTCATCAACCCGGGCGACGGCAACCAGGAGCGGTACAGCATGCCCTTCTTCGTGCATCCGCGCCCCGACTCGCTCCTGCGCGTGCTGCCCTCGTGCCGCGGCCCCAATCTGCCCGCGCCGATGCCCGACATCACCGGCTATGGCTTCCTCTCCGAGCGGCTGCGGGAGCTCGGCCTCGCCTGAGGCCCCCTCTCCTGCGCCTCGCCCGCGCCCCGGGCGGCCTCGGCCCCCCTTCGCACCCCGAGGCCCCCTGATGCTCTGGCTCCTCCTCGCCTGCGCCTCGCGCAACCCGGAGACCGGCGCCCCGGTCACCCCGACCGCAGCCCCCGCCGCCCGCCTGCACGCGCTGCCCCCCGCCCTCCTGCACCGCGTCGCCCAGGCCGGCGACCTCATCGGCGGGGTGCCCCTGGGCGGCCCCGGCCTCACCCGCGACAAGATGGACGGCACCACCGTGCTCGCCGGAGAGTGGCTGATCAGCCACTTCGAGCGCAGCAAGGCCGCCGCCTGGCGCACCCGCCTCGGCCCCAATCTCGTCCCCATCGAGACCACCGCCATCGACACCTCGGCCCTGGAGGGCGGCTACATCTTCTGCGCCGCCTCGGTGACCCCCTGGGGCAGCCACCTCGGCAGCGAAGAGTACGAGCCCGACGCCGCGATGGTCGGCCCCGACGGCGCCCTCGTGAAGACCGCCGAGCGCGGCCGCGGCCCCACCGAGGAGGTGCCCGACTACGGCTTCTCCACCGGCGGCTTTTCGAGCCCCTACGCCGTCGGCTGGATCTGGGAGCTCTCCAACCCCACCGCCGCCGCGAGCCCCCGTCGCGCCCTTGGCCGCTTCAGCCACGAGTTGGGCGTGGTCCTCGCTGATCAGCGCACCGTCTACCTCTCCGACGACACCTACCCCGCCGACGACAAGGTCGCCCCGGCCGGCGGCGGCGGCCTCTACCGCTTCGTCGCCGATCGCCCCGGCGATCTGAGCGCCGGCGAGCTCTTCGCCGCCCGCATCGAGGGCGCCGTCGTCTCCTGGGTCTCACTCGGTCACGCCAGCGAGGCCGAGCTCCAGGGCAATCCCCGCTTCGACGAGCTGCTGGAGCGCGTGATCGCCACGCCCTGCCCCGCCGGCTTCGATCGGGCGCTCACCTGGACCGGCGAGGAGTGCCTCAAGCTTCGCCCCGGCCAGGAGGCGCGGGCCAGCCGCTTTGAGGCCCGCCGCTACGCCGCGATGAAGGGCGCCAGCACGGGCTTCACCAAGACCGAGGGCCTCGCGGTGGGCGAGGGCGTTTTGTATCTGGCCGTCTCCTCGGTGCTGCCGCCGATGTCTGGACTGGTGGCCGGACTGCCCGATCGCGCCGGGGGCGCCATCCTGGCCTTCCCCCTCGACGCCGACGGCGTGGCCCGCTCGGTTCGGGTGGAGGTCGCGGACACCATCGAAAACCCCGACAACATCGCCTATGTGCCCGGTCATGGATTGTTCATTGCCGAGGACACAGACGTGCGCCCCGAAGGCCGGTCCAACCTCTGGCGGTGGGATGGTCAGCGCCTGCACCTCCTGCTGGAGAGCCCGCCCGAACATGAGCTGGCGGGGCTGAATCCAGTCACCGTTCATGGCCAGGGATATCTGTCGCTGGTCTACCAGAGCGGCAAGGGGCTGAGCACGGTGAACCTGATCGGCCCGTTGGAGGCCTGGAACCTTCGCTAACCACCCCGGGACTCCTTGAAGAATCGGCCGACCGTGGTACCCTCTCGGGAGATGTCGACAGCGGCCGCCCACAATGACTCGGACTCCGTCGAAGCGCGTTTCGTCCAGACGCGCTTCCTCGGCCGCGGCGGCTTTGGCGAGGTCTGGGAGGCGGTCGATCGCCGCAGCGGCCAGGTCGTGGCCCTCAAGCGCCTGTGGCTGCGCACCGGAGACGCCAGTCGCATTCGCCGCGAGGTCGCCGCGCTCCGGCACCTCCATCTGCCCGGCGTGGTGGCCCTTTTTGACGCCGAGATCGGCGACCACCAGGCCTGGATCGCCATGCAGCGGGTGGAGGGCCGGCCTTTTCCGGGTGCCGAAGGGCCACATTCCTGGGCCGGCCTGCGCCCCGCCGTGCGGGCCCTCCTGCGGGTGCTCGAAGGGGTTCACGCCGCCGGGATTGTTCACCGCGATCTCAAGCCCAGCAACATCCTCATCCAGGCCGACGGCACGCCGATCCTCCTCGACTTTGGGCTCGCCCGCGGGGCCGTCACCGGCGCCACCTTCACCCGCGATGGCCAGGTGGTGGGCACGCCCCGCTACATGGCGCCTGAACAGTGCCGCGGCCAGCGGGTCGACGCCCGGGCCGACCTCTACGCCGTCGGGGTGATGGTGGTCGAGGCGCTGACCGGCTCGGTGCCCCACGATCACGCCGATGTCTCCACCCTCCTCAGCGCCCGGGCCGCGCGGCCGGCTCCCTCCTTGCGCGGGCTCCTTCCCACCCTGCCGTCGCCGGTGGCCGCCGCCCTCGACGCGCTGCTGGCCACGGATCCAGACGCCCGGCCCCCCTCCGCCGAGGCCGTCCTCCGCTTGCTCGAAGATGGCGCCGCCCGCCCCGATCCCCTGCCCTGGTTGGGCGGCGATCGTGGACAGACCCAGGCCCTCGCCGCGCTGACGGCCGGCCGCGCCTTCACCCTGGGCGGGGTCGCTGGGGTCGGCCGCAGCCGCTTCCTCGCCGAGGTCGTCGCGGCCCTCCCCGCCTTTGGGTGGACGACGATCCCGGTCTCTGTTCAGGGCGAGCAGCCCTACGCCGCCCTCGCCGCCGCCCTGTCGGTCATTCCCGGCGATCTGGCTGGCCTGCGCGCCGCCCTCGACGGCCTCGCCGCCGCGCGCCGCGTCCTGGTCATCGATGAGCTCGACGCGCTCGATCGCTGGTCGCGCCGCCTCCTGGAGACCGGACTGTCCACCTGGCCGGTGCTCGCGGGGCGGCGCAGCGGTGCGCTGGCCACCCTGGCTCCCCTCGATGTGGAGGCCCTGGTGCCCCTCTTCGGCGGCGCCGAGCGCATCTTCCACCTGCCCTCCGACGCCGCCCGCCTCCTGCACCGCCGCACCGGGGGCCTCCCCGCCGCCCTCGTCGCCGAGCTGGATCGCTGGACGGCGCTTGGGCTCTGCGTGTGGGGCCCGGAGGGCCAGGCCCAGGTCAGCCGCGCCGATCTGGAGCGCATCGAGGAGCTGCCGGTCTGCGGGCGCGCCGCTTCGACCGGCGACGCCCGCCTGGACGAGCTGTGTCACTGGCTGGCCCGCGGCGGCGCCACCCTGACCCTGGCCTCCTTGGCCGAGGCCCGCGCCGAGCCGCTCTGGGCGCTCACCCTGGAGCTGGAGAGCCTCGCGGACACCGGCCACGCGCGCCGCGACGGGGAGCAGTGGACCCTGCTGGGGCCGCCGCCCGAGACGCTGGACGCCGACCGAATCGCCGAGATCCACGGCGCCATCGCCCAGGCCCTGCCGGCGGGCGCCCCTGCGCGCGCCCTGCACCTGCGCGCCGCCGGCCAGCACGAGGCCGCCGCTGCAGAGGCGCCGGCCGCCGCGGTCTGCCTGCTCGATCAGGGCCGCCCCGCTGCTGCCCTGGCCTTGCTGGAGGCCGCCGCTGCGGGGCCGGAGGGCGCGGCCTTCTCGAGGGCGGCGCTCCTGCCGATCCTGGTCCGGGCCGTATGGCTGGAGGGCACGGCGCCGATGCAGGCCCGGGCGCTGGCGCTGGCCCGCCGGCAGGGCATCGCTAAGCCCGGGCTCACCCTGCTCGCCGCCGGAACCGGAATCTCCGCCGCGCCCACCCTCGGTGAGATCGAGGCGATCGAGCCTTTCGCCGACCCCCAGGTCGAGGTCTACCGTCTGGAGCTGCGGGTCGCCGCCGCGGCCCGCGCGGGGCTGGAGCCGATGTCTCGCGTGGTCGCCGAGGGGCGAGCCTGGGCTGAACAGACCCAGCTGCCAGCGTCGCGTGCCCGGGCCCTGGGCTGGGCCTCGCATCTGGCCTACGCCTGCGGCGATGTTTCCCAGGCCACCGCCCTGGCCGAAGAAGCAGCCCGCCTCAGCCCACCCGGGGTGGAGGCCCTGGAGCCGCTCTTTCGGGCGGCCAACGCGCGCCTGGAGCGGGCCGAAGCCGCCGCTGCGGGCGCGCTGGCGGTGGAGCTGGTGCGGCGCGCGCAGGCGCTGCGGCTGCCGCTGCACGAGGCGCGTGGACAGATGATCCTCCGCTTGCTGGCCGAGCGCACAGACCCGGGGGCCGAGCCAGATGTGGAGCTGGTGAAGGTGGTCGAGGGGCTGGGCAATCCAGCCCTGGCGGGGATGGCGGCGCTCATCGAGGCGCGCATCGCCTACCGTCGAGGACAGACGGCGGTCGCCCTGGAGCTGGCCACCGCGGCGACGGCTCGCTTCGACGCCGCCAAGGCCTTGGATGGACGCCTGTGCGCGGAGGCCCTTTGTGTCGCGTGCGGCGCGCCGGCGCCAGTCGCGCCCCTGCTCGACGCGGTCATTGCCAGCGGGCGGGCCCCGGTGGTAATCGAGGGGCTGGGCCTGCTGGCCACATCCGGTCGACTTCCACCGGGGGCTTGGCATGGTGCCTTCGCCGAGGCCCTCGTTCGTTTGGCGGGCATAGCTGTCCGCTTAGGTTAAATCGCGGCGTAGGACGATCCCTTTCCGCCAAACTGTGCCACATCTTTGTCCCCTTTCCGAACCGCATGGTTGAACGCAACAAGTTTTGGGGTTAGGACGTGGCCC
>Ga0164294_10000416_pt1 | contig 40595 bp, 37 predicted proteins | sample GEODES005metaG_FD_111479 | JGI IMG/M metagenome (GOLD analysis project Ga0164294, IMG submission 111479) | Oligotrophic lake water microbial communities from Sparkling Lake, Wisconsin, USA - GEODES005 metaG | ecosystem: Environmental > Aquatic > Freshwater > Lake | place: USA: Sparkling Lake... | reverse complement strand
TGAATCTCTGAAGTACCTTCATAAATTTGGGTAATTTTAGAATCACGCATCATACGTTCCACGTGATACTCACTTACATATCCATTACCCCCATGAATTTGAACCGCTTCATTAGCTACTTCTAATGCTATTTCAGAAGCATATAATTTTGCCATAGCACCCGAATGTGCAATATCTTGTCCTAAGTCTTTTTCAGTTGCTGCTTTATGAATTAGTAATCTGGCACAGGTAATTTTCACATGCATGTCAGCTAATTTAAACGCAATGGCTTGATGTTGAAAAATAGGTTTTTTAAAAGCTACTCGTTCTTGTGAATATTTCAATGCTAATTCATAAGCCCCTTGAGCAATTCCTAATGCTTGAGAAGCTATCCCAATTCTTCCTCCATTTAAAGTTGACATGGCAAAGGCAAAACCAAAACCGTCTTCACCAATTCTATTTTCTTTTGGGACTTTTACATCATTAAATAATAGTGTATGCGTATCCGAACCACGAATTCCCATTTTCTTTTCTTTGGGGCCCACTTCAAAACCAGGCATCCCTTTTTCTACAATTAAAACATTAATTCCTTTATGCCCTTTTGAAACATCTGTTTGTGCCATTACTAAATAAGTAGAAGCTGTCCCTCCATTTGTGATCCAATTTTTTGTACCATTTAATAAATAATGGTCACCCATATCAATTGCAGTAGTCTTTTGCGAAGTCGCATCAGATCCAGCTTCAGGCTCGGACAAACAAAAAGCACCAATAACATCGCCTTTTGCTAAAGGTGTTAAATATTTAATTTTTTGTTCTTCCGAACCATATTTTTCTAAACCAGCACAAACTAATGAATTGTTTACAGACATAATTACCGCAGCAGAGGCATCCACTTTAGCAATTTCTTCCATGGCTAACACATAAGAAACGCTATCTAAACCAGCACCTCCATATTTAGGGTCTACCATCATTCCCATAAAACCAAGTTCCGCCATTTTCTTAACTTGCTCAGTTGGAAATATTGAATGTTCATCTCTTTCAATAACACCAGGTAATAATTCTGAAACAGCAAAATCTCTTGCCGCTTGTTGAATCATTAATTGTTCTTCATTTAATTTAAAATCCATTATTTTACTATAGGTTAATTGAATATATCATAAAAATTTCGGTCAAATGTAGGTAAATAATATGAAATTTTCAATAAGAAATTGTATTTTTAACCCATGTTTAAGCACAACTATAACGTTATCGGCGTAATGTCAGGCACTTCATTAGATGGAGTAGATTTGGCGCATGTAAATTTTGAAATAAATAATAATAAATGGTCCTATCAAATATTTGAATGTGCTACTATTTCTTATTCTAATGAAATGATTTCAAAACTAAAAAATGGAATTCATTTTAGTAAGACTGAGCTTTCAGAGTTAAATATTGAATATACAAACTTACTTGGAAATATTATTTCAGAATTCATTGCCAAAAACAACCTTTCAAATCTTGATGCGGTTTGTTCGCACGGACATACTATCTTGCATCAGCCAGAAAATGGGTTCACCCTTCAGATTGGAAATTTACCCGAAATTGCAAAAATCACAAATGAAAAAGTAGTTTGCAATTTTAGAGTACAAGATGTGCTTTTTGGTGGACAAGGTGCGCCTTTAGTGCCAATTGGTGATAAAATTTTATTTTCCGAATTCGATTATTGTTTAAATTTAGGTGGTTTTTCAAATATTTCTTTTGAAAAAAATAACGAGCGAATTGCTTTTGACATTTCCCCTGTAAATACCGTTTTAAATTTTTATGCCAATACTTTCGGTCTAGAATATGACAATAAAGGTAAAATTTCGGAATCTGGAAATATAAATGCAGCATTATTTGACGAATTGAATACGTTAGATTTTTATCAAAAAGCCTATCCAAAATCTTTAGGGTTTGAATTTGTAAAAGAAACCGTTTTACCAATATTAGAAAGCTATTCTATTTCTACCGAAGACAAAATGCGAACATTTACAGAGCATATTGCCTTTCAAATTGGCAAAATATTACAACAAAAAACTGGAAGACTATTAATTACAGGTGGTGGCGTATACAACGAATTTTTAATCGAAAGAATAAAAAACTACTTACCAACTATTGAAGTAATTATTCCGGATGAAAAAACCATACAATTTAAAGAAGCTTTAATTTTTGCCTTACTTGGCGTGCTAAAATTACGAAACGAAATTAACGTTTTAGCAAGTGTAACAGGTGCTACACATAATCATAGCTCAGGCGAAGTATTTTAACTAATAATTTCTCGCAATCATTTTTTACAATTATATTTGCAAAATAAATCAAAATCCTTAAATCAAAACATGAAAGATTTACTACATAAATTCGAAAATAAAGAACCAGAAATTGTATTCAATTGGAAAGATCCTGAAACAGAAGCGGAAGGTTGGACGGTCATAAATTCATTACGCGGAGGTGCAGCTGGCGGAGGGACACGAATGAGAAAAGGATTAGATCAAAACGAAGTACTTTCATTAGCTAAAACTATGGAAGTAAAATTTTCAGTTTCTGGCCCTGCAATTGGTGGCGCTAAATCTGGAATTAATTTCGATCCAGCAGATCCTAGAAAAAAAGGGGTTTTAGAGCGTTGGTACAAAGCGGTTTCTCCTTTATTGAAAAATTATTATGGCACGGGTGGCGATTTAAATGTAGATGAAATACACGAAGTAATCCCAATGACAGAAGAATGTGGTGTTTGGCATCCGCAAGAAGGCGTTTTCAATGGACATTTTAAACCAAGCGAAGCAGATAAAATCAATAGAATCGGACAATTACGTCAAGGTGTAATCAAAGTAATTGAAAATGGAGAATTTACTCCAGATTTATCTAAAAAATATACTGTTGCCGATATGATTACAGGCTATGGTGTTGCCGAAGCCGTGAAGCATTTTTACGGAATTTATGGCGGAAGTGTTGTAGGAAAAAAAGCGATAGTACAAGGTTTTGGAAATGTAGGTTCTGCAGCCGCTTTTTATTTAGCTAAAATGGGAGCAAAAGTAGTTGGAATTATTGACAGAGATGGTGGTGTGCTTAACGAAAACGGATTTACATTTGAAGAAATTACAGAATTATTCAGAAATAAAGAGGGTAACAAATTAGTTTCTGAACAAATGATTCCATTTGCTGAAATCAATGATAAAATTTGGAAAATTGGCGCACATATTTTTGCTCCATGTGCCGCTTCAAGAATTGTTTCTAAAGACCATGTAGAAAATATGATTGCCACTGGTTTAGAAGTGATTTCATGTGGTGCGAATGTTCCTTTTGCAGACAAAGAAATATTCTACGGGCCAATAATGGAAGAAACAGACAATAAAGTAAGTTTGATTCCAGATTTTATTTCAAACTGTGGAATGGCAAGAGTTTTTGCTTACTTTATGGAGAAAAAAGTACAAATGACAGATGAAGCTATTTTTAAGGATGCTTCTGAAATTATAGGAAAAGCCATTCAAAAAACATTTGATGTAAATACTAGCAAGACTAACATTAGTGCTAGAGCCTATGAAATTGCTTTAAAACAATTAGTATAAAAATGCCTTAATAATTAAAAACTAGGTTTAAACTAATTTGAACCTAGTTTTTTTTGTTTCAACAATTTTTATTACTTTTAATCGTTACTATAAAAAAAACCTAAATGAGATCAATCATAAAATTATTAAAATTACTCTATGAGCAGGGTTATTTCACCTTGCTATTGTTAGTTGTTTTTATTGGTTCTGTTTGGTTGTTAGTCCACTTCTTAAAGAAATCAACACTTTCTGATTCAAATAAATCTATTATCATTACTACGCATTCTGTAGTCTGCATCGTACTTTTACTATTTTTTGTACGATTTTGGCCTCCTTACGGAAAAACCGAAATGTTAATTGCACAAGGTGGTGGCGGAGGTGGCGTTACCCTAAATTATGGAGATACCGATTTTGGAAAAGGTAATGATTATTTAAATGAAACCTTAGAAGTGAATATGAAAGATGTAGCTTCAGAACCTGAAGAATCTACTGCTGAAGATATTTTAACTCAAGACAATGTAGGTGCCGATGTGCCTACTCCACCAAAATCAAAAAATAAACCTAAAGAGAAAAAGCCAACGGAAACCAAACCAGTGGAAACAGCTAAAACGCCTGTAAAAAAGACCAATAGTGCTTTAAGCAACATGATTAAAGGTAAAAATAAAGGTGGCGACGGAAATAGCAATTCTAATGGAAATCAAGGTTCCGCAAATGGCAATACAAATTCCAACGGCTACTATGGCGGTGGTGGTTCTGGCGGCGGAACAGGCGGTGGAAATGGAACAGGAAACGGCACGGGAACCGGAGCAGGAAATGGTTCTGGCTCAGGTGGCGGAAATGGAAGTGGTGGCAAAGGTGGTGCAAATTATAGTTTAGCTGGAAGAAGAAATATTAGTCAACCTGTAGTTGGTAACGAATGTAATTCTTTCGGAAAAGTAGTAATTGAGGTTACCGTTGATAAAGCTGGTAATACTATTGGAGTGTCTAATGGTAGAGGGACAACGGGAGATGCTTGCTTAATTGCTTTAGCTAAAAACTTTGCTCGAAAAACAAAATGGACACCAAGTGATACCGCTGCCGAAAAACAAGTAGGTACAATTACTTATAATTTTACTAATTAATTTTAAGTTACCTAATTCCTATACGAATACCCAAATAAACCTTCTAATCATTTAAACTTTTAAACTTAAACATTTATATTTGCATCACTATAAAAACAAAACAGATGCAACATATAATTGACCGTTTTATTGGATACGTTACAGTGGATACAGAATCGGATCCAGAATCTAACACTACTCCAAGCTCAGCTAAACAATGGGATTTAGCAAACAAATTAGTTGAAGAGTTAAAACAAATAGGGTTGTCAGATGTTTCCATTGACGACAAATCCTATGTAATGGCAACTTTACCAAGTAATTTAGATTACGAAGTACCAACAATTGGTTTTGTTTCGCATTTTGACACTACTCCAGATTTTACTGGAAAAGATGTAAAACCACAAATTATAAGAAATTATGATGGTGGCGATATTGTTTTAAACGAAGAAAAAAACATCATTCTTTCTCCTTCTTACTTTAAAGATTTGTTACTATATAAAGGGCAAACTTTAATTACTACAGATGGTACTACGCTACTTGGTGCAGACGATAAAGCAGGAATTACAGAAATAATGACTGCGATGGAATATTTAGTACAACACCCAGAAATTAAACACGGCGCTTTAAAAGTATGTTTTACTCCAGATGAAGAAATTGGTCGTGGTGCAGATCATTTCGATGTAGAAAAATTTGGAGCAGATTGGGCATATACTATGGACGGAAGTCAAATTGGCGAGCTTGAATATGAAAATTTTAATGCGGCTGGTGTAAAAATAACGTTCAAAGGAAAAAGTGTGCATCCTGGTTATGCCAAAGGAAAAATGATAAATTCAATGCTTTTAGCTAATAAATTTATTTCAAAATTACCGAAAGACGAAACGCCTGAAACGACAAAAAATTACGAAGGTTTTTATCATGTTACCAATATTCAAGGTAGTATTGAAGAAACTTTAGTGCAAGTAATAATTAGAGACCACAATCGTAAGAAATTTGAAAAACGAAAGGTGTATGTTGAAGAATTGGTATCGAAAATCAACAAGAAATACAAAAAACAATTTGGCGAAGACATTGCCGTTTTAGAAATAAAAGACCAATATTATAACATGCGTGAAAAGGTAGAACCTGTAATGCATATTGTAAATCTTGCCGAACAAGCTATGAAAGAACTAGACATCAAACCACTAATTAAGCCAATTCGTGGAGGTACTGATGGTTCGCGTTTATCATTTATGGGATTACCTTGTCCAAATATTTTTGCTGGTGGTCACAATTTTCATGGTAAATATGAATATGTTCCTGTAGAAAGTATGCAAAAAGCGGTTGAAGTAATTGTGAAAATTGCAGAATTAAACGCGATTCCGAATAAGAAATAAATCCCAACTTAAAAATTTCAAATCCTAAAATTGGATGTAGCATAAAATAAAAATTCCAAATTCCACTGTTTTACAGTTTGGAATTTGGAATTTATTTTTTGTAATTTAAAACTATTTTTTTTCATTTAGTTTTAAACTCATTTCTGCAGAGATGGAACTTTTTTCGATTTTTAATTTACCCGACATGGTTTCCATAACAATTGTTGTTTCAGCAATTTCAGAAACTTTACCATGTATTCCAGCGATAGTAATAATTTTATCACCTGTTTTTAAATGGGTTAAAAATTCTTTTTCTAATTTAATTTTTTTGTTTTTAGGCATAATAATTAAGAAGTAAAATACTCCTATCATTAATACTAATTGTGCAATTAACATTGGATTCATATCGTTTTTATTTAGATTTTATACTTGCTTTTATACTAATCGTTTCAACAATTTTTGCTGTGTTACAGGTAATCATGACTGATTTAGTTACTTCACCAGATTTTCCGTTAGAATCAAATTTCACATGAATTGGCGCTGAATCTCCGGGCTTTATAGCTTCTTTTGTAACTTCAGGAACGGTACAACCACAAGAACCATGAGCTTCTAATACATACAAATCATTCTCACCTATATTTTTAATAGTAAAAGTAGTAGAGACTACTTCACCTTGTTTAATTTCACCAAAATCGTGAACCTCTTTATCAAATGCTACTTTCGTTTTTGGTGCATCAGCATTTTTTTGCACATTAAGTATTAAATTTTCTTCTGGTGAAATCTCTTTTTTACATGATAAAGTTAGTAACATTGTAGTTACAACAAAAATTTTAATCGTGTTTTTCATATTCATTAAATTATAACAATCCTCTACCCGCTTTATTAATTTTATTTTCGGCTTGAAAATCTTTCACTAAATTATCTAAAATTCCGTTGATAAATATACTACTTTTTGGTGTAGAATATTCTTTAGCGATTTCTAAATATTCATTTAAGGTAACTTTTACTGGAATTGAAGGAAATTTTAACAATTCGCAAATGGCCATTTTAAGAATAATAGTATCTAATTCAGCAATCCGTTCCTTGTCCCAATTTGGTGTTTTATTTTCAAATGCAGTAGCGAATTCTAATTCATTTAATACTGTTTTTCTAAATAAATTTCTAACAAACTCTTTATCGTCTAAATCTTTAAAAACAACTGGTAATTCAATAGAATCATCAAAACTTTTTATCGATTTTATTTGCTTAGAAAGTAAGGTGTTAATTACAGGAATATCATCTACCCATGTAATTTTATAGTCTTCTAAATAATCGTAAAGTTTTTCATTTGGAGCAATTATCTCATTAAAAACATCGTAAATAAAGAAAATATCTTTCTTAAACTCTGAGGTTTCAACTGCCATATATCTTTTGTATAAATCGGAAGTTTTAATCGATTCTAGTAGAAAAATAATACAATCGTCATTACGTTTCCAATTGTCAATTTTTCTCTCTTTTACTTTATCAAAAAAGGCAGTATGAGTTCCTAAAATTTTAAAAAAGCTATTATTTACAAACTTAAAGTTAGGATTTTGTTCTTCTTTTGTAGCCAGATGTTTTTTAGAAGCTAGTTCTAAATATGCTTTTTCTTTGAGTTGTAATTCATTGAAAATGGAAAGCATTACTAAATATAAATCTTGAGAATTTTCTATACTTTGAAATAAAAATTTTTCCTCTGTATCTAATGAATCTGATTCGTGTCTATGCATGGCATAGATGGTTTGCATCACTTTTACTCTAAAATGTCTTCTGTTCAGCATGGCTAAGAACTTTAAAAAAATTATCCCGAAATAATTTATTGTTTTATTTCGGGACAAATTTACAATTTTTTATTTTAAAGAATTATTTGTTTTGTAATTCTTTTTTTCTGTCATCAATTCTTTTTTGAGCAATATTTAAAGCTGCTTGATGCGTAGTAATATTTTGAATATCTGATAAGGTAAAGATATCCATTGCAGTGTTATAAATATTTTCTGTCTTTTCCATAACTTGTGCCGATGTTAAATTTGCCAACTCCGAATACACATTAATTACACCACCTGCATTAATTAAGAAATCGGGAGCGTATAAAATTCCTTTTTCTTTTAATAATTTGCCATGAATTACTTCATTAGCAAGTTGGTTGTTAGCCGCCCCAGCAATTATTTTAGCTTGGATTTTGCTAATGGTTTCATCATTAATAGTTGCACCTAAAGCACATGGAGCATAAATATCAACATCTAAACTATATAAATCGTTTCCACTAAAAATTTTAGCACCGTATTTTGAACCCACTTCTTGTAATCTATTTTCATTAATGTCAGAAATAGTTACAATAGCACCTTCATTAGTTAAATGTTGTACTAAAACTTCACCAACATGCCCAATTCCTTGTACTAAAACGCTTTTTCCAGCTAAAGTAGCTACTCCAAATTTATGCTTTGCAGCCGCTTTCATTCCCATAAAAACACCATATGCTGTAATTGGAGAAGGATTTCCAGAACCACCTTTACTTTCAGAAATTCCCGTAACGTACGGAGTTACTTCTCTAACTGTATCCATATCTTTAGTTTCCATTCCCACATCTTCGGCTGTAATATATTTTCCTGATAAAGAGTTCACATATTCTCCAAATTTCCTCATCAATTCAGGTGTTTTTTCAGTTTTGGCATCACCAATAATAACTGCTTTTCCACCACCTAAATTCAATCCAGAAATAGAAGATTTAAACGACATACCACGAGATAATCGCAACACATCATTTAATGCTTCCCATTCGTTTGCATAGTTCCACATTCTAGTACCTCCAAGTGCAGGTCCAAGAACAGTGTTATGAATTCCAATTATTGCTTTTAATCCTGTATCTTTGTCATTACAAAAAACAACTTGTTCGTGTCCGTCAAAAGAAATTTGACCAAAAACTGGATCTACTTTATGTAGTTCATTTGTATTTATAATATCTGCTATCATGTGTATATTTGACTTTTTATCAATAATAATGCGCAAAAATATGGATAAATTATATATAATTCTTGTTTTTTATTTTATTTTTACGAATACAATAATAATGCTTGATATACAATAAACTAAAAAAAGCATGTTTTTTTTAATAAAATTACAATTACTTTAAATTACTTTACTTTAAATGAAAGAATTACAATATTTAAATAAATATTTCATAAAATATAAATATCGCTTTTTGTTTGGAATAGTCATTACTATTGTAGCTCAAATTTTTGCCTTATACACTCCGGAATTAGTTGGAAAATCTATAACTTTAATTGAATTATACTTAAAATCTGAAAATAAAAACACTTCATTACTAAAAAAAGATTTATTAGAAAATATAGTGCTAATATTAATTTGTACCCTAATTGCAGGTTTTTTGACTTTTTTAATGCGTCAATCCTTAATTGTAATGTCTCGCTATGTTGAATTTGATCTTAAAAATGAAATTTTCAATCACTACCAAAATCTTTCTCAAAATTTTTACAAAAAAAACAGAACAGGCGATTTAATGAATCGTATTAGTGAAGATGTTGGAAAAGTACGCATGTATGTAGGGCCAGCTGTTATGTACACAATAAACACATGTATACGATTTGCAGCAATAATTATTAGTATGTCGGCAATAAATGTAAAACTAACGATTTATTGTTTACTTCCGTTACCAATTTTATCTTATAGTATTTTTATTTTAAGTAAACGAATTAATAAAAAAAGTACGGAATATCAAGAAAACCTGTCTACATTATCTTCGTTTACCCAAGAATTTTTTTCAGGCATTAGAGTAATTAAGGCCTATGCACTTGAAAAAGATAGAAATAACGAATTTATCAAATTATCTAAAATTAGTAAAGAAAAGAACTTAGCCCTAGCCATGACAAATGCTTTATTCGGTCCTCTGATGATATTATTAATTGGATTAAGTTATTTAATTGTAATTTTTGTTGGCGGACAAATGTATGTTAGCGGTGAGATAAAAGACATTGGTGTTATTGCAAAGTTTTTATTATACATTGGAATGTTAGTCTGGCCAGTGGCTTCAATTGGATGGGTTTCTTCATTAGTCCAAGAAGCGGAAGCGTCACAAAAAAGAATCAATGAATTTTTAAAAGAACAACCTGAAATACAAAATAAAGGAACAATTACCACTCCAATTGAAGGGAAAATAATTTTTGAAAATGTAAATTACACTTATGATGACACCAATATAAAAGCGTTAACCGATATAAGCTTTACAATAAATAAAGGAGAAACCATTGCAATTTTAGGAAAAACAGGCGCTGGAAAGTCAACAATATTGTCATTATTAGCCCGAATTCATGACTTAGTAGGGATTTCTAAAATTAAAATTGATGACAAAGATTTAGCAGATTACGATTTATATCATTTAAGAAAAAGTATGAGTATCGTCACACAAGATCCGTTCTTGTTTTCGGATACCATAAAAAATAATATTAAATTCGGCAAAGAAGACGCGACTGATGAAGAAATTTTAGCTGCAGCAAAAATGGCAGTTGTAGATGGTAATATTCAATTGTTTACTAATAAATATGAAACTATTTTAGGTGAAAGAGGAATTACTTTATCTGGCGGACAAAAACAGAGAATTTCTATTGCTAGAGCTATCATAAAAGACGCACCTATTTTAATTCTCGACGACTGTTTAAGTGCAGTAGATACTGAAACAGAAGGAAAAATTATTACCAATTTTAAAACTATTTTCAAAGGCAAAACCACTATTATTGTTACGCACCGAGCCGCTACGGCAAAAAATGCAAATAAAATTATAATTTTAGACGAAGGAAAAATTATTCAGGAAGGCACCCACGAAAGTTTAGTTAATGAAGATGGATTTTATAAAGATTTATTCATAAAACAACTTTCTGAAAAAGAAAATGCTTAAAAAATTGTTTTGTAATGTTTTTTTTTAGATTTTTGAAACACGAAAACAACTAATAATTCAACGAAGGTTTATGAATGACAAAGAATTAGTAGAAAAAGACATTTTTTCTAAGGTATTAAGAGCAGGAAGAAGAACCTACTTCTTTGATGTAAGAGCTACAAAAGCCGACGATTATTATATCACCATTACCGAAAGTAAAAAATTTACAGAAGAAGATGGCTCTTATCATTTCAAAAAACATAAGATTTATTTATATAAAGAAGATTTTACTTCTTTTAATGAAATTTTAAGCGAAATGACTAACTATGTTATTAACCATAAAGGAGAAGAAGTAATTTCTGAAAGACACCAAAAAGATTTTAAAAAAGAATCTGGAATAGCTGAATATTCAAATTCTGAAGAACCTACTTCAACATCTTCAAACAGTTATACAGATATAGATTTTGATGATATTTAAAAAAATGCTTTCTTAGGAAAGCATTTTTTTTATCCTTTATTTTTTAATTTTAATTACAATAAATACAAATAAAAAAAGGCAATCTTTCGATTGCCTTTTTGAGCCAGTGGAGGGACTCGAACCCACGACCTGCTGATTACAAATCAGCTGCTCTAGCCAGCTGAGCTACACCGGCGACTCATTTTGCAGTGCAAATATAGTCTTGATAATTTAATTTGCAAAAAAAATAATTGTTTTTTTGCGATTTTTTTTAGTTTAATTCGTTCACTTTTGCAACAAATTGATTTGCAGCAACTTCGAATTCTTCTTTAACTAATTTATAATGTGCTTTTTTATTTTCAACATTTTTTTGGTTTACTTTAACCATTAATGCATCAAATGTATCGTAAATGTCTCCTACTAAAGCCTCTGAAGATTCAGTTGGTTTTCCCGTTGAAGTCATTTCCCAAATATATACTATGTTTAAGATATCTCCTAAAACGTAGTTAATTTCTTTTTTCAAGTTTTTAACGCTTGCCATTTTGTTATTTTTAAAAATTATGATGCAAAAGTAAACAATATATTAATACGCTGCTAATTAAATTGTAATTTCCAATAGAGACGCTTCGCCAATAATTTCAAAACCATCTAGTATTGCTGGTATTAATAGGGTATCTCCTATTTTAAATTCAGTTTGAAAATGAAGCATTTTTACAGTAAAACTTCCTTTTGTACACATAAAAACCGTAAACGATTCTTTCGTTTTTTTCCAATTGTATTTTCCTGAAATTTCTAAAATATTAGTCTTAAAAAAAGGACATGCTACTAAATTAACTGACTTATTTTTAACGACTTCATAGTTTAATTTAGTATTTGTAGGTTCAAAGTTAATCGCATCAAGTGCTAAATCAGTGTGCAACTCTCTACTTAAACCATTTGCATCTACCCTATCCCAATCGTATAACCGATAGGTAATGTCACTTGTTTGTTGAATTTCTGCAATTAAAACACCAGCACCAATTGCATGAACTGTTCCTGTTTCTAGAAAAAAAGCATCTCCTTCTTTTACAGGTGTTTCATTTAAAATGGTGACTACTGTTTTATTTTCTAAATGCTCTTGATACTCTTTTTTATTTGTTTTGTCTTTAAATCCAACAACCAATCTTGCATTGGCATCGGCTTGCATTACATACCACATTTCTGTTTTACCAAAAGAGTTGTGACGCTCTTTTGCTAAATTATCATTAGGATGTACTTGAATAGACAAATCTTCCTTGGCATCGATAAACTTAAAAAGTAATGGAAAATTATTTCCGAAATTTTGAATGGAATTAACACCTAATATTTCTGTAGGATATTTTTCAATTAATTGATTTAAATTCAATCCTTTGCATTCACCATTTGAAACTACGCTAATATCGTTTTCTACAATTGATAATTCCCAACTTTCACCAATTTGGTTGCTTATAAAAGATTTATTTAAAACTTCTTTTAGTTTGGTGCCTCCCCAAATTCGTTCTTTGAAAATGGGTTCAAAAAGCAAGGGATAAAATAACATTTATTCGCCTTTATAAGTTACAAAATTGCGAGGTGTTTCGTATAAAACCACTTCTAAATTTAGATTTAAATTAATGTGTGCTCTTAATTTTTGCCAAATTACAACTGAAATATTTTCGGCAGTTGGATTTAAATTTTCAAAATCCGGAACATCTAAATTTAAATTTTTATGGTCAAACGCGTTTTCAATGTGCTCTTTTATTAAATCTGATAAAATTTTTACATCAATAACAAAACCTGTTTCTTGATCCACCTCTCCAGTAACACTTACAATTAACTCGTAGTTGTGCCCATGATAATTTGGATTGTTGCATTTACCAAAAATGGCATTATTTTTTTCCATAGACCAATCTTTTCGAAATAATCTATGAGCCGCATTAAAATGTGCTTTCCTACTAACTGTTACTTTCATTTTTTATATATTGTTATCAAAATGATGATAAAATTCTTCAAATATTATTTTAAACCAAACCGTATAATGTTCAGGGTTTGTAATCATGTCATTTTTTACATCTTCTATCTTCATCCATTTCCAACTTTCAACTTCCTCTTTATTGATTTCTGGTATATCGTTATAATAACCCAGCATCACATGATCTAGTTCGTGTTCCGTTAAGCCATTATCAAAAGGTGCTTTATAAATAAAGTGAAACATTTCTTTTAATTCTGTTTCAAAACCCATTTCTTCTCGAAGTCGTCTAGTACCCGCTTGAATATTAGTTTCGTTTTCTCGTTGATGGCTACAACAAGTATTGGTCCACAATAAAGGAGAATGATATTTTTGATGTGCACGCTGCTGCAACATCAACTCATTGTTATTATTTAAAATAAAAACAGAAAATGCCCTATGCAATACTGCTTTTTCATGTGCTTCAAGTTTATTCATCAATCCAATTGGATTGTCATTTATATCAACTAAAATTACTTTTTCTTCTACCACTCTTACTAATTTAATTGTCAAATTTACAAAAAAAATAATTTTTATTGCAAAGATATCTTTAAATAAGGACTTTAACGTAATGTTAATAAAATTGGGTTGGTAATACCATAAAAAATTGTATTTTTACACTTCTAAAATTTTAAAATAAAAAATGGGTAAAATCATTGCAATTGCCAATCAAAAGGGAGGTGTAGGAAAAACAACCACTTCAATTAATCTTGCTGCATCACTTGGCGCATTAGAGAAAAAAGTGTTATTAATAGATGCCGACCCTCAAGCTAACGCAAGTTCTGGTTTAGGAATTGACGTGGAAAATGTAGAAATTGGTACCTATCAAATAATAGAACACAGCAATACCGCAAAAGAAGGTGTAATTCCTACAAGCGCGCCAAATGTTTGGATAATACCCGCACACATTGACTTAGTTGCCATTGAAATTGAATTGGTTGACAAAGAAAATAGAGAATACATGCTGAAGCAAGCATTAAATGAGATTAAAGAAGAATATGATTATTTAATTATTGACTGCGCACCTTCATTAGGTTTATTAACCTTAAATGCGTTAACAGCAGCAGATAGTGTTGTAATTCCAATTCAATGTGAATATTTTGCATTAGAAGGTTTAGGAAAATTATTGAATACCATAAAAAGTGTACAAAAAATTCATAATCCAAGTTTAGATATTGAAGGACTATTATTAACTATGTACGATACCCGTTTAAGATTGTCAAATCAAGTAGTTGAAGAAGTTCAAAAGCATTTTAACAATATGGTTTTTTCGACAATTATTCAAAGAAATATTAAATTAAGTGAAGCACCTAGTTTTGGGGAAAGTATAATAAACTATGATGCCACTAGCAAAGGGGCTGCAAATTACTTAAATTTAGCAGAGGAAATTATCAAGAAAAACAGTAGTAAGTAATGACAAAAGCAGTAAAAAAACCTGTATTAGGAAGAGGACTTTCGGCGCTTTTAAGCGATCCCTCAAATGACATTAAATCTGTAGAAGATAAAAATGCAGACAAAGTTGTAGGAAGTATCATAGAACTTGATATTAATTTTATTGAAATAAATCCATTTCAACCTAGAACTAATTTCAATGAAGATACCCTTCAAGAATTAGCTAAATCTATTAAAGAAGTTGGCGTTATTCAACCGATTACTGTTAGAAAATTAGAATTTAATAAATACCAACTAATTTCTGGAGAACGAAGATTACGTGCTTCAAAATTATTAGGCCTTTCTACTATTCCTGCCTATATTAGATTAGCAAACGATAACGAATCGCTTGTAATGGCATTGGTTGAAAACATTCAACGTCATGATTTGGATCCAATTGAAGTGGCCATTTCGTACCAAAGATTAATTGAAGAAGTAAATTTAACTCAGGAAGAAATGAGTGAGCGTGTAGGTAAAAAACGTTCAACCATTACAAATTATTTACGATTATTAAAATTAGATCCGATTATTCAAACAGGAATGAGAGACGGATTTATTTCGATGGGACACGGTAGAGCATTAATAAATATTGAAGACCAAGAAGCGCAAAGCAATATTTACCACACCGTAGTAACTCAAAACCTTTCTGTAAGAGACACGGAAGCGTTAGTAAAAAAATACCAAGAAGGATTAAAACCTAAAACAAGAAAAACAACTGCTACAAAATCATTTGAAATTGCGACTGAAAAAAAGAAAACTTTTGCCGACTTTTTTGGTGCAAAAGTAGATATAAGCGTTGCCGCAAATGGTAAGGGAAAAATAGCCATTCCTTTTCATTCGGAAGAAGATTTTAACCGAATCATAAAATTAATCAACAACTAGTGAAACCGTTTCTTTATATATTTATTTTATTTTTTTTAAGTGCTACATTTTCTGTGGCTCAAAAGAGAGAATTAAAAATTGAAACTAAAGATATTGTAAAATCCGACATTAATCCATTATCGCCAGCAAAAGCTGCTTTTTATTCTGCCATTTTACCTGGTTTAGGTCAAGCATACAACAAAAAATATTGGAAAATTCCTATAGTTTACGGTGCTATTGGTGCTGGGGTTTATTTTATTATGGATAATAATAAAAAACACAATCAGTACCGTGACGAATACAAAAAACGATTAGCGAATGGGGGTGCAATTGATACTTCTGATCCTACTTATGGAAAGTTAAGTACCGAAAGTGTAATTAGAGGACAAAAATTCTATCAAAAAAACAGAGACTTATCTGTGCTTATTACTGCTGGATTATATATTCTAAATATTGTTGAAGCAAATGTAGACGCTCATTTATTGCAATTTAATGTAAATGACGATCTATCATTAAAACCAGATTTACATACCAATCCGTATACGTTTAATCAAAATGTAGGATTTACATTAACCTATCAATTTTAACATTTTTTTCACGTAACATTTTATTTAAAACAACAACTAATCAAAATGAAAATAGCATTATTAGGATACGGTAAAATGGGAAAAGTAATTGAAAAAATTGCTTTAGAACGTGGGCATGAAATTGTACTAAGAAAAGATAGATCGGACACTTTTGAAGGCTTATCAAAAGCCGATATCGCAATAGATTTTAGCGTTCCAACTTCAGCTGTTAATCATATTTCAGAATGCTTAAACCAAAATATTCCTGTAATTTCAGGAACTACCGGATGGTTAGAAAATTATAATGAAATGGTGGGCTTATGTAAAGAAAAAAACGGAAGTTTTATTTATGCTTCAAATTTTAGTTTAGGAGTAAATATTTTTTTCGAGCTAAATAATTATTTAGCTAAAGTGATGAAAAACCTTAAAGACTACCATGTCTCTATGGAAGAAATTCATCACACACAAAAATTAGATGCCCCAAGCGGAACAGCAATAAGTTTAGCAAATGGAATTATAGAAAACACAGATTATGTTAATTGGACATTGGAAAATCCAATTGAAAATGAAATTTACATTGACGCAAAAAGAATAGAAAACATTCCTGGCACACATGCTGTTTTTTATGATAGCAAAGTGGATCAAATAGAAATAAAGCATACCGCACATAGTAGAGAAGGCTTTGCTTTAGGTTCGATCATAGCTGCAGAATGGCTAGTTGGAAAAAAAGGCGTTTTTACTATGAAAGACGTTTTGGGGATTTAATTAAAATTTACGAATTACGAATTACGAATTACGATTTACGATTTACAAAAAAACAAAATTATGGAAATGACAGCTTGGATTATTACAGTATTAATAATTAGTACACTACACGCAATTTGTACTTGGAAATTATATCTAAAAGCAGGTAAAAAAGCTTGGGAAGCCTTTGTTCCTGTTTATAACGGAATTGTTTTAATGCAAATAATAAACCGACCAAAGTGGTGGGTGTTTTTGCTGTTTTTACCAGTTATTAACTTGTTAATTTTACCTGTAATTTGGATTGAAACGTTGCGTACTTTCGGCAAAAAATCAACAGCAGATATGTGGTTGGGCGTTATTACTTTCGGATTGTATATTGGTTATATAAATTACACCCAAGACGTTTCACACGAAGCTGAACGCGATACCAAACCAGCAACAAAAACTTTAGACACTTTAGGATCTTTAACTTTTGCTTTAATTGTAGCTACATTTGTACACACCTATTTTATTCAACCCTTTGTGATTCCTTCTTCCTCGTTGGAAAAATCGTTATTAATTGGTGATTTCTTATTCGTAAGTAAATTTCATTATGGCGCAAGAACACCTATGACTCCAGTTGCGGCACCAATGGTTCACGACTCCATTCCAATTGTAAAAAAACTATCCTATTTAAGTAAGCCACAATTACCATATTTTAGATTTCCTGCATTAGAAAAAATAAAAAATAACGATATTGTAGTTTTTAACTGGCCAAGAGATACACTTTCAAATATGTATTTACCTGCAACAGAAAGAATTGACAAACCTCGTGATAAAAAAACAAATTACGTAAAACGTTGTGTAGGTATTGCCGGCGACAGTTTGCAAATTAAAGACGGTATTGTTTTTATAAATGGCAAAGAATTAATACTACCTGAAAGAGCAAAACCTCAGTATTCTTATAAAATTAGTACCGATGGGAAAACCCCAATTGATTTTGAAACAATTTTAAAAGATATGCAAGTTACTGATCCGGCAGGAATGATAACTAGCGACACGCTTTACGTTCAAGCATTAACTTTTGAAAACGCAGAAAAATTAAAATCAATTAGCGGCATCACTTCTGTAAAAAGGATGATAAACAAAAAAGCAGAAGACGGTGTATTCCCTGATTTCAAAGACGGAAAAACATCTATAACGAACAACTGGAATGGTGATAATTTTGGTCCAATTTATATTCCAGAAGCTGGTAAAACAGTTGCTTTAAATAAAGAAACATTACCCTTATATAAGTTAATCATCACTGAGTATGAAGGAAACAAGCTTGAAGTAAAAGGCAACGAAATTAAAATAAACGGGGAAATAGCTGCTACCTACACCTTTAAACAAGATTATTACTGGATGATGGGTGATAACAGACATAATTCGTTAGATGCACGTTATTTCGGTTTCACACCTGCAGATCATATTGTTGGTAAACCTATTTTTATTTGGATGAGTTTAGATTGGAATGCAAAAGGTTTACTAAATAAATTTAGAACCGAACGTTTCTTTACAACCGTTAGCGGAGAGGGACAACCTGAATCGTATTTCAAATTTTTCTTAATTGCTTTAGCTGGCTATTTTGCTTGGGATTGGTATAGAGGCAAGAAAAAGAAAAAAGAAGCAGATTTACTTTAAATAATTTAAGAGTTGTAATTTAGTTTGCAACTCTTTTTTCATTACAATAGAATTATGAAAAATGATATTTTAATTTATCCTACCTACTTTCCATCAATCAGTCATTATATTGCGATGATTCATGCTGAATCGGTTACATTTGAAGTAGAAGATACCTTTCAAAAACAAACCAACAGAAACCGAATATACATTTATAGTCCAAATGGAATTCAAATGTTAAACATTTCGGTAAAGCATGACGGCACAAAAGGTGCGTTTAAAGATATAAAAATAGACCATCAATACAATTGGCAAAAAAATCATTTTAAATCTTTAGAAGCTGCTTATAAGAATTCGCCATTTTACGAATATTTTATAGATGATTTACAACCCATATTCGAAAAAAAATACGAGTTTATGTTAGATGTAAACTTTGAACTATTTGAAAGAATAAATAAGGCTTTAGGAATTTCCATTCCATTTGAGAAAACAACGGAATATTTTCATGAAGTTACGGATAAAACTGATTTTCGTTATTTAGTTAATGGAAAAAAAGATTGCACTCAAATAGAACCGTATACTCAAGTTTTTGATAATAAGTTCGGATTCATAAATAATTTATCCATTTTAGATTTATTATTTAATGAAGGAAGATATGCAGTAGATTATTTAAAACAGCAACATTTATAATTTCTCCATAAACTTATAAAAAAAACGTCCCGATGAATATCGGGACGTTTTTATATATAATAACACAACATTAAGCGTTATGTTCTGCTTCAATTTGTTTTTTATCTGATGCAGACATCGTATCTACTAATACTGGTGTTGCAATAAATAATGAAGAATAGGTTCCTACAATAATACCAATTAACATGGCAAAGATAAATCCACGTATTGAATCGCCACCAAATACAAACATAATGGCTAATACCATAATCATCGTTAAAGAGGTGTTTAAGGTACGAGATAATGTAGTATTTACAGAGTCGTTTACAATTTTATTAAAATTACCATGGTGTGATTTTCCACCTAAGAATTCACGTACTCTATCAAATACAATTACGGTATCATTCATAGAGTATCCAATTACTGTTAAAATAGCAGCAATAAAATGTTGGTCAATTTCCATATGGAACGGCATGTATTTGTATAATAAAGAATAAATTCCTAATACAAAAATAACATCATGCGCTACCGCAGCAATTGCCCCTAATGAATATTGATATTTTCTAAACGAAATTACTAAGTATAAACAAACTAATAACATCGCTCCTAATACTGCCCAATATGCATTTGTTCTAATATCAGAAGAAATTGTAGGGTTAACTTTCATAGACTGCATCATTCCAAATTCTTTTCCTTCATATAAATTTGTGAATTTTTCATAAGTTATATCTTTAGCAAAGAATTTTTTCAATCCATTATATAATTTAACATTCACGGCTTTATCAACCTCAACACCTTCTTTATCAATTTGATATTTGGTAGTAATTTTCAATTGGCTATCATTACCAAATGTTTTCGCTTCAGCTCTATCAAAAAAGGCAGCCGTGGAAAGCGCATTAGAAACTTCTTCTGAAGATACTTTTTGGTCAAACTGCACTTGGAAAGTTCTTCCTCCTACAAAATCAATACCTTGGTCGAATCCATTCGTAAAGAAAGAAACAAAACTGATAATACAAACAATTAACGAAAATGCATAGGTGAATTTCTTAATTTTTAAGAAATCGAAGTTGAAACCTGTAAACCAGTTTTTAGTAATGTTTGTAGAGAATTGTAAACTTCTTCCTTTAGCAATATCTGCATCAATAAAGAAACGGGCTATAAAGATTGAAGTAAATAATGACGTTAAAATACCTATCAACAAAGTAATGGCAAAACCTCTAATCATTCCTTCTCCAAAGATGTATAAAATAGCACCTGTTAAAACGTGCGTTACATTCGCATCAATAATAGAACGCATAGCTCCTTTCCATCCGAAAGCAGTAGTTACTGCATTTTCTAATGACAAGCCAGCTCTTAATTCTTCTTTTGCTCTTTCATAAATAATAATATTCGCATCCACAGCCGTACCCATTGTTAACACGATACCTGCAATACCCGGTAAAGTTAATACAAAACCAAAGTTAGCCATGGCACCAAATAACAATACTAAGTTTAATAATAAGGCTACATTAGCATACCAACCTGCTCTTCCATAATAGAAAACCATCCAGAAAGAAACTAATAATAAACCTATGATTGATGACAAAATACCATTATCAATAGCCACTTGACCCAAAGACGGTCCAACTACTGCTTTTTGAACGATATCTGCTTTAGCTGGTAATTTACCTGCACGTAATACGTTTTCTAAATCGGCAGTTTCTTCTAAAGTGAAAGAACCTGAAATTTGTGTTTGTCCACCAGAAATTGCTGCTTTTGCTGTAGCTGCAGAATACACTACATTATCTAATACAATACAAACTTGATTTCCGTTTTTAGCAATATCACCTGTTAATTGTTCCCATTTTCTAGATCCAACTGGATTCATTTGCATACTTACTGCTGGTTTACCAAATTGGTCAAAATCTGCACTAGCATCTGTAATAGCGCCACCTAATAATGGTGCAATTCCGTCTACAGTTCCTTTTAAAACATATAATTCTGTAACATCACCTGTTTTAGTTGTTGTTTTTCCCCAAGCAAATTTTGCGTTTGAAGCCGTTGCAGGAAGTAAAGCTCTAATTTCTGCTCTTTTTAAATAAGAGTTTATTTTAGCCGTATCTTTAACATTATATCCAATTAATCCAGACGGACTAGGAATTGCATTTTCAAATAATGGTCCTAAATCTTTAGCTGGTTTTTTTGCAGTATCTTTTTTATCACCTAATAATTCATTTACTTTAGATTTTGCATCTACCGCTTTAGTTGTATCCGCAACAGCTGTAGTTGGTTTTTTCTCTGTTGCTTTTAAAGCATCATTTGCAGCAGTAAAGAAATTACCTAATTCTTCTGGTTTTAAAGTTTCCCAAAATTCTAATTGTGCGGTTTGAGATAATAATTTTTCAACTCTATCTAAATCTTTAGCACCTGGTAATTCAACTAAAATTCTTCCTGTTTCACCAATTTTTTGAATATTTGGTTGCGCTACTCCGAATTTATCGATACGTTTTGTTAATACTTTATATGCACTTTCAATAGATTCAGCTACTTTCTTTTTCAAAATAACTTTTACTTGATCATCCGTCATGTTTAACTGAATTTCTTCAAAAGTTCTATTGTAGAATGCTTCAGCTGAAGCCATTTTTATAGTTCCGTTAGATTCTGCAGCAAAAGCGTCAAAAAAGGCATCTAAATAATCTTGATTTCCTCTTCTTTCTTTTGTTGCTCTTTCTAAAGCTCTGTTGAAAGTTGGGTTTTTAGAATTGTTAGATAATGTTTTTAAAACGTCTTTAACAGAAACTTCTAACGTTACGTTAATTCCACCTTCTAAATCTAATCCTTTGTTGATTTGTTGTTTCTCAACATCTTCATAAGTAAAGCCTAAAAAAACGTCTTTTTTCTTTAAATCTTTTAAGTAGTTTAATTCTTTTTGAGAATCTCCTTTCGCAAATTCTTTCGCATCTTTTACAATTCCGTTAGCAACAAACGTAAAAGAAAGTTGATAGATACAAGCAATCGTAAAAATGATTGCGAAGAATTTAATTAGTCCTTTGTTCTGCATTATAGTTAATTTAAGTTATTTTCTTTAAAAACGGACAAATATATCATTTCATAAAGGATAAAACAATTTTATTTTCATCTAAAATTGATTTTTTTTAATATTTAATCAACATTGTAATAAATTAATCATTCTTTATGTATTTAAGTCCCTCAAAATAAGAACAATAAAAAAGCGTTGAAACCATCAACGCTTTTTATTTTTAAAAAATAGTATTTTCTATTTGTCCGTGATTGTTGATTCAGCAATTTGTTTATAAGTACCGTTTTCTAATTTCTCACGTATGGCTTCAAAAGCCGTTAATGTTTCATCAATATCTTCTAAGGTATGTGTTGTAGTAGGAATCATTCTTAATAAAATCATACCTTTTGGAATCACTGGATACACTACAATAGACAAGAATATTCCGTAGTTTTCTCTTAAATCATTTACCATAATCATAGCTTCCGGAATAGAACCTTCTAAGTAAACTGGTGTAATACAAGTATTTGTATCGCCAATATTGAATCCTTTTTCCTTTAATCCGTTTTGTAACGCATTAACATTTACCCATAATTTATCTTTAATTTCTGAAGAATTCCGCAATAATTCTAAACGCTTTAACGAACCAATTGTTTGAATCATAGGCAAAGCTTTGGCAAACATTTGAGAACGTAAATTATATTTTAAATAATCGATAACATCTTTATCAGCCGCTACGAAAGCACCAATATTTGCCATTGATTTTGCAAAAGTTGAAAAGTAAACGTCAATTCCATCTTGACACCCTTGCTCCTCACCAGCTCCTGCTCCTGTTTTACCCAGTGTACCAAAACCGTGCGCATCATCAACAAGTAAACGAAAATTGTATTTTTTCTTCATTTCTACAATTTCTTTTAACTTACCTTGTTGACCTCGCATTCCAAAAACACCTTCTGTAATAAACAAAATACCACCACCGGTTTCGGTAGCTAATTTTGTAGCACGTTGTAGGTTTTTTTCCATACTTTCAATGTCGTTATGCTTGTAAGTAAAGCGTTTTCCACTATGCAAACGAACGCCGTCAATAATACACGCGTGGGCATCTACATCATAAACTATAACATCATTTCTGGTAACCAAAGCATCGATTGTAGATAAAATTCCTTGGTAACCAAAATTCAATAAATAAGCCGATTCTTTCATTACGAAAGCAGCCAATTCTTGTTCTAATTGTTCGTGATATTTGGTGTGTCCACTCATCATACGAGCACCCATTGGGTAAGCCGCTCCGTATTGAGCTGCTGCTTCAGTATCTGCTTTACGAACTTCTGGATGATTGGCCAAACCTAAATAGTCATTCAAACTCCAGTTTAATATATTTTTACCTTGAAACTGCATTCTTGGACCTAATTCGCCTTCCAATTTAGGAAAAACAAAATAACCCTCTGCTTGTGAAGCCCATTTTCCTAATGGTCCTTTATTTTGTTGTATTCTTTCAAATAAATCTTTAACCATAATTTCTTACTTAATTAGTGGTGCAAAAGTATAAATAAAAAAACGTTTTTAATAATTTTTTTTAAACACTTCTAACGTTTAATTTGGTTGCAATAAAAAACATATTTGAAAAAAATAAAGTTTTACTTACCTTTGACATTCTTATGAAAGCAATAAAAATTATCGAATGTCCACGCGATGCCATGCAAGGCATAAAAACGTTTATTCCTACCGAAAAAAAGGTACAATACATGCAATCTTTATTACGAGTTGGTTTCGATACGCTGGATTTTGGTAGTTTTGTGTCGCCAAAAGCCATTCCGCAAATGCAAGACACAGCTGAAGTTTTAGACCAATTAGACTTGTCGCAAACACAAAGTAAATTATTAGCCATTATTGCCAATACACAAGGAGCTGAAGCCGCATCAAAACATAAAGCAATACAATATCTTGGTTTTCCTTTTTCAATTTCTGAAAATTTTCAAATGCGAAACACACACAAAACCATTGCTGAAAGTTTGATAACATTACAAGAAATATTAGAAATAGCTGACAAATCTAATAAAGAAGTTGTGACTTATATTTCAATGGGATTTGGAAATCCATACGGTGATCCATATAATGTGGATGTTGTAGGTGACTGGACAGAAAGATTAGCTAAGATGGGCGTAAAAATCTTATCCTTGTCAGATACAATTGGCTCTTCTACACCTGAAGTTATTGATTATTTATTTCGTAATTTAATACCCAAATACCCTAATATTGAATTCGGTGCGCATTTACATACAACGCCAGACAAATGGTTTGAAAAAATTGACGCTGCTTATCAAGCCGGTTGCAGAAGATATGACGGTGCTATTCAAGGCTTTGGAGGCTGCCCAATGGCTAAAGACGACTTAACCGGAAATATGCCAACCGAAAAGTTACTATCCTATTTTACTACCAAAAAAGAAAACACCAACACTAGTCCAATGAGCTTTGAAAGTGCCTACAACGAAGCTACTAAATTGTTTGGCGCATTTCATTAACATGTAAACTCAAAGCATTGATTTATTAGATAAATTAAAATTGTTTTGAATTAAATTATGTTTTACAACTAACTTTTTCTTATATTTGCTCGCAATTTAACTACAATTGCAGCATGAAAGCACATTCTACAAAAATTATAGGAGAAGGACTAACGTATGACGATGTTCTTTTAATTCCAAATTATTCAGAAATTCTTCCAAGAGAAGTTTCCATTCAATCCAAATTTAGTAAAAACATTACCTTAAACACACCAATTGTTTCCGCTGCAATGGACACCGTTACAGAAAGTGCAATGGCTATTGCTATGGCGCAAGAAGGTGGTATTGGAGTGCTACATAAAAATATGACTATTGCACAACAAGCGGCAGAAGTTAGAAAAGTAAAACGTGCGGAAAGCGGAATGATTATAGATCCTGTAACATTACCATTAACTGCAAATGTAGGAGATGCAAAAAATGCAATGAGAGAATTTGGTATTGGCGGAATCCCTGTAGTAGACGAAAAAGGAATATTGAAAGGAATCGTTACCAATAGAGATTTACGATTTGAAAAAGAAAATAGTCGTGCGATTACAGAAGTAATGACCTCAGAAAATTTAGTTACCGCAGGAAAAGGAACTACTTTAGCAGCGGCAGAAGAAATTCTTCAAGAAAGTAAAATTGAAAAACTTCCCGTGGTTGATGCCGATTTTAAATTAATTGGATTAATTACTTTTAGAGACATCACCAAACTAACACAAAAACCAAACGCTAATAAAGATAAATTTGGTCGTTTACGAGTGGCTGCCGCTTTAGGCGTTACAACCGATGCGCTAGAGAGAGCAGAAGCCCTTGTAAAAGCAGGTGTTGATGCTGTAATTATTGATACCGCACACGGACATACAAAAGGCGTGGTAGACGTTTTAAAACAAGTAAAAAATAAATTTCCTGAATTAGATGTTGTAGTTGGAAACATAGCTACTCCAGAAGCCGCGCTATATTTAGCAGAAAATGGCGCTGATGCTGTAAAAGTTGGAATTGGACCTGGCTCTATTTGTACGACTCGTATTGTAGCAGGCGTTGGTTTTCCTCAATTTTCTGCCGTTTTAGAAGTGGCTGCCGCTTTAGAAGGAACTGGAATTCCAGTAATTGCAGATGGTGGTGTTCGATATACAGGAGATATCCCAAAAGCATTAGCTGCAGGAGCTTCTTGTGTGATGTTAGGTTCGATGTTAGCAGGAACGAAAGAATCTCCGGGAGAAACTATAATTTTTGAAGGAAGAAAATTCAAATCTTACAGAGGAATGGGTTCTGTAGAAGCTATGGAAGAAGGTTCAAAAGACAGGTATTTCCAAGATGTTGAAGATGATGTGAAAAAATTAGTTCCAGAAGGAATTGTAGGTCGCGTACCTTACAAAGGCGAATTAAACGAAAGCATGCAACAATTTATTGGCGGTCTTCGTGCTGGAATGGGCTACTGTGGTGCAAAAAACATTGAAACGTTACAAGCAACCAGCCGATTTGTTCGATTAACATCAAGTGGAATTAGCGAAAGTCATCCACACAATGTTACGATAACTAAAGAAGCTCCGAATTATTCACGTTAAGTGATTAGTGAAAAGTGATTAGTGAAAAGTAAAAAGTAAAAATCCATTCCGATTAATTGGAATGGATTTTTTTATTGGTACTAGATTCTGAATGAAAAATTAAATCCCCAAATAATTACTTGGTGTAATGGCTTTTAATTCTGTTTTAGTATCGTTAGAAATATGTAAGGTGTCAATAAACGCGTGAATGGATTCTTTATTGATCACCGTGTTGGTTCTTGTTAAATCTTTTAGTGCTTCGTATGGATTTGGATAACCCTCTCTTCTTAAAATGGTTTGAATGGCTTCTGCTACTACAGCCCAATTTTTCTCTAAATCTTCTGCGAATTTTACTTCGTTTAACAATAATTTATTCAATCCTTTTAATGTGGATTCAAAAGCAATAAGCGTATGTCCAATGGGCACACCAATATTTCTTAAAACAGTACTGTCTGTTAAATCACGTTGTAATCTTGAAAGTGGCAATTTTGCTGATAAATGTTCGAAAATAGCATTCGCAATCCCTAAATTTCCTTCTGAATTTTCAAAATCAATTGGATTCACTTTATGTGGCATAGCTGAAGAACCGATTTCTCCTGCTTTAATTTTTTGCTTGAAATAATCCATAGACACGTAGGTCCAAATATCTCTATCTAAGTCGATTAATATTGTATTTATTCGCTTTAAGGCGTCAAAAAAGGCAGCAAAATGATCATAATGTTCAATTTGTGTAGTTGGAAACGAATGACGTAATCCTAAATTTTCTTCCACAAATTTCGAACCGAATGCCTTCCAATCATGGTTAGGATAGGCAACTTTATGTGCGTTGTAATTTCCTGTTGCGCCACCAAATTTGGCTGCAAATGGCACATTAAATAACAAACGCATTTGCTCTTCAATACGTTCTACAAAAACTAAAATTTCTTTTCCTAAACGCGTTGGCGATGCAGGTTGGCCGTGCGTACGAGCTAATAATGGAATAGCTGCCCATTCTACAGAAAGTTCTTTTAACTTCTGAACAATCGCAATTAAACTTGGTAAATATACATTTTCAAATGCTTCTTTTGTAGAAAGCGGAATAGCCGTATTGTTGATATCTTGAGACGTTAATCCGAAATGAATAAATTCTTTAAATTTTTCCAATCCAAATTCGTCAAATTTCTTTTTAATAAAATATTCAACCGCTTTTACATCGTGGTTGGTTGTTTTCTCGGTTTCCTTAATCCAAAGTGCGTCCTCAGTTGAGAAATTTTCATAAATCCCTCTCAATTTTCCAAATAAATTTTTGTCTACACCTTGTAATTGAGGCACATCATATTCACACATAGATATGAAATATTCTACCTCAACTAAAACCCTATACTTAATTAACGCTTCTTCCGAAAAATAAGCGGATAACGATTTTGTTTTACTTCTGTAGCGTCCATCAATTGGTGATACGGCATTTAATTCAGTTAATTGCATGATGTTGTGTTTTTTAAAGGTACAAATTTAGTAATTAGTGCTTAGTATTCCGAAATTAGTTAGGTGTTTTTTGAAAAATTAATTATAAAATAATCTGCATTCAACAATTAGGTAAAGCTATTCAACCATTTTCTTTTATAGAATTTTTGTTACTTTGCGGCAAATTAAACCGAAATGCAAAAAAACAAACTCGCTTTATTAGAATATTTAGAAAACTTTATGTCTGAAAACAGGAAAAACAGATTTATTGAAGTCTTAAAAAACAGAACCAATCATTTTACTATTGCAATGGAAGATGTATATCAACTTCATAATACTAGTGCTGTTATGAGAAGTTGTGAGGTTTTTGGCATTCAAAATTTACATATTGTTGAACAACGTTACGGTAAAGCGATAGATAAACAAATTGCAATGGGTGCTGAAAAATGGGTAGACATTACTCAACATCAAGACATGACAAGTTGTATCGCGAGTCTACGGGCACAAGGGTATCAAATCATTGCTACCACACCGCATAACGATTCGTGTATGTTAGATGCCTTTGATGTAACTAAAAAATCGGCAATATTTTTTGGAACTGAAATTGATGGACTTTCTGAAGTAGTAATGAAAGAAGCAGATGGTTTTATTAAAATTCCAATGGTTGGATTTACTGAAAGTTTAAATATTTCTGTTTCAGCAGCACTGGTAATTCAAGATATTACTAATAGAATGCGGCAATCGGATATCAATTGGCAGCTCACAGAAGAAGAAGTGTTAGAAAAACGTTTGGATTGGACCAGAAAAACAATTAAAGATGTTGCGTATATAGAAAAGCAATTTGTAGAATAGCATCTAAACTATTTTCTTTTCAAAACTTTATAATCATTATACGAAGTTGCCAAAGCATCTAATACTTGTAAATCACTTGCAGTATTAATGAAATTTTTAGAATAATTACATTTCTCCAATATTTTATCAATTTCATTTTTATCTAATTGCAATAACATAACCAAAACTTCTCGATTGGTGTTATTACTTAAAATAGAAGCAAAATGCGTATCATTTTTTAAATTTATTAATTTTTTAAAATCTTTTTCTTTAGAATTAAATAAAGAATACACCAAATCTACTGGATTTGACAATGATTTTAATAAATTTTCTGTAGCGTTTTTGGCTTTCATTCCAGGTTCATAACCTAAATTTAAACCTGCAATATTGTAGCGATAATTCTCATTTACTGGAATTAATTTTGTGTCAATTTCTAAATATCCTGTTAAGGTATAACTGGTTACCAAAACTGTTTCAATTTCATTTTCTTTAAGACACAAAAAAATAGTTTGAACCTCGGAATACCATTTTTGATTCACTACAACCTCAGCATAATTGTATCCCAAATGAGAAAACAACAATTTATCATTAGTTTTCGCCGAAATTTCAAAATCACCATTTTCAGAAGCTAAAACTACTGCAGAAGTATTTTTATTTAAAATCGTTACTCTTTCAATTGGCATTTTGGTTTTGATATCCATAATTTTTCCTTTCACTTTTATTTGTAATGAGTCGGATTGAGAAAACCCAAACGCAGTATTTAAAAGTAAAATAAGAAAAGCTATTTTTTTCATCTGAAAGTATATTTCTACAAAAATATGATTTAATTTTAAATAGTGAATCGTGTTAACATTAGATTATATAAAGTTTGATTTTATAACATAAAAAATCCCGAAACGAATACACGAATCGGGATTTTTTTATTTAAACTAAAAATTAGTCGTTTGATCTTCTTGGCGTTCTTCTTGCTCCTTCAAATCCAGAACTTCTTCTTTCTGTTGAACGACCCTCGTTTGCACGACCTTCCCCTCTTCTTCCGCTATCGCGAGAATCAGAACTTCTTCTATCGCTTCCTCCAGTTGATGAAGTTCTTGGTCTGAAACCACTTCCACCTTCACGATTGAAACCACCTTCACGATTTCCGCCACCAGAATTTCCTCTGTAACCTCCACCTTCTCGGTTTCCTCTGTAACCTCCGCCAGAATTTCCGCCTTCACGTCTTCCTGAGAATCCGCTTCCGCCACTTCTTCCGCCACCACTTCTTCCGTTATGGTCTCTGCGTCCAGAACTTCTTCCACCTTCGTTTTTAGAAATTTCAACGTTAATTTTTCTGCCGTTAATATTCACCGCATTTAAAACTTCCATTACTTTTTCAGCTAAATCGGCATTGGTATTAAAGAAAGAAAAACCTTCTTTACAGTCAACTTTAAATACATCATCTTGACCTACTTGTAAAGTATCACGTAAATAATCTTTTAACGTCATCCAATCATAATCATCTCTTGTACCAATATTGATAAAATATCTAACCGTTCCATCTGATGGAATTTCAACTCTACTTGATGAACCCTCTTGAGAAGCTAAATCTTTAGATTTTTTGTAATAATTTAAGAAACGATTAAATTCTACAGAAATTACTTTCTTTATTAATTCTTCTTTAGGAATGTCTTGTAACAATTCCATAATTGAAGGCAAATACGTATCAATTGAATGATCTGTTTCTGTATCTTTAATTTTGTTGGCTAAGTGTAACAACTGAATTTCGCAGATTTCCATTCCAGAAGGAATTGCTTTTTCTTCGAATTTCGTTTTGATAATTCGCTCAATTGAGTGAATTTTTCTAATTTCACTTTTTGTAATAATTACAAACGAAGTACCTGATTTTCCGGCACGACCTGTACGGCCTGAACGGTGTGTATAGGTTTCAATTTCGTCTGGTAATTGATAATTGATTACGTGAGTAATGTTGTCTACGTCAATTCCACGAGCTGCAACGTCAGTCGCAACAAGCATTTGAATTTGTCTTCCACGGAACGATTTCATTACGCCATCACGTTGTGCTTGCGATAAATCTCCGTGTAATGCAGCAGCATTATACCCGTCTTCAATTAATTTTTCTGCAACCGCCTGTGTATCTCTTTTTGTTCTACAAAAAATTACGGAGAAAATATCTGGATTCGCATCTGCTAATCTTTTCAATCCTTCGTATCTATCACGAGCATTAACTAAATAATATTCGTGAGAAATGTTTGCTGAACTAGAGTTTTTATGACCTACCGTAATTTCTTGCGGGTTTCTCATAAATTCTTTAGCGATTCTGGCTACTTCTTGCGGCATGGTAGCCGAGAATAACCATGTGTTTTTGTCTTTTGGCGTGTCTGATAAGATACTTGTAATATCTTCATAGAAACCCATGTTTAACATTTCGTCTGCCTCATCAAGAACACAGATGCTGATGTTTTTAATATTCACCATGCCTCTGTTAATCATATCTTGCATTCTACCTGGTGTCGCCACAATTACTTGTGCGCCTCGCTTAATATCACGCGCTTGATCATGAATACTCGCGCCACCGTATACTGCAACAGTATATAAACCGTCGATGTATTTTGAGTATAATTTAATCTCGTTTGTAATTTGCAAACACAATTCTCTTGTTGGAGAAAGTATTAAAACCTGTGTTTGCTTGTTGAATGGGTCAATTTTTTGGATTAGCGGAAAACCAAAAGCTGCGGTTTTTCCTGTTCCTGTTTGGGCAAGAGCCACGATATCTGTATCATCTTCCAATAATAGTGGTATAGCCTTCTCCTGTACTTCCGACGGGGTCTCGAATCCTAAATCACGTATTGCTTTTAACAACGATTCGTTTAACCCTAATTGCTCAAATTTATTCATTATATATTTTTAAATTGGGTGCAAAGGTAGATTTAAAAAACGGATTAAACTAATTTGTTTTTAATTGATTTTCAGAAAGTTACGATAATGTAATAGCTTTTTAACAATGAATTTACAGTTAATCAGATAAATCAGATAAGAAATTTATCAATTTTTGGACTGCAATTCCTCTGTGACTAATAACCGTTTTTTGCTCCATTGTCATTTGGGCGAAAGTAGTTGAAAAACTTTCAGGTTGAAAAATTGGATCGTAGCCAAATCCTTGATTTCCTGACTTTTCCAAAGTGATTTCACCTTTTACAATGCCTTCAAACAAATATTGCTCTTCATTAATATTTAAAGCAATACAAGTTTTAAACTGAGCTTTTCTGTTGGTTTCAGTAGTTAATTTTTGCAAAACCAAATTCATATTATCCTCAGCATTCTTTTGTTCACCAGCATAACGCGCAGAAAACACCCCAGGCTCGTTATTTAAACTTTCGATTTCCAAACCAGTATCATCAGCAAAACAAGGTAAACCGAAATTCTCCGTTACATAATTGGCTTTCAAAATCGCATTTCCTTCAATCGTTTCTGCCGTTTCCGGAATATCCACAAAGCAACCTATATCTTCTAATGAGACAATTTCAAATTGCGACCCGACTTGTTGCTGGATTTCAGCAATTTTGTTTTTGTTGTTGGATGCGAAGACTAATTTCATATGTTGATGGGTACGCGGATTTGAATGGATTTAACTGATTTTTTATCTCTAACGTAGATTTAAGAAATTTTAAAAATTTATATAATTTCTCCAATCTGTGTTGCGAAATATTATAGGGCTTTCAATATTTTTTTATTAATATCTTTAATCAACTGCGGGCCTTCATAAATAAAACCCGTGTATAATTGCACTAAACTAGCACCAGCATTTAATTTTTCGATAGCATCATCAGCGGAGTGAATACCTCCTACGCCTATTATCGGAAAGGATTTATTGCTTTTTTCAGATAAAAATCTAATCACTTCTGTGGATCGTTTTGTTAATGGTTTACCAGATAATCCGCCCATTTCCTCTTTATTTTCAGATGTTAATCCGTCACGAGAAATAGTGGTATTGGTGGCGATTACGCCTGCGATTTTAGTTTCGTTTACAATAGCAATAATATCTACTAATTGTTCGTTAGTTAAATCCGGTGCGATTTTTAACAGAATTGGTTTTGTTTTAACTTTCGAATTATTCATATCCTGCAACGTCTGCAACAATTTTGTCAAAGGTTCTTTTTCTTGTAGTTCGCGTAAATTTGGTGTGTTTGGAGAACTCACATTGACTACAAAATAATCAACATAATCGTATAAAGCTTCAAAACAGATTTCGTAATCTTCCGTTGCATCTTCGTTTGGTGTGATTTTATTTTTACCAATATTGCCACCAATTAAAACGCCTTTATTTTCTTTTAATCTTGATATTGCTGCTTCCACTCCGCCATTATTAAATCCCATTCGGTTAATAATTGCCGAATCGGATTTCAAACGAAACAACCTTTTCTTTGGATTTCCGTCTTGTGGTTTTGGGGTTAGCGTTCCAATTTCAATAAAACCAAATCCGAAATCCGATAATTCATTGAATAATTTCGCGTCTTTATCAAATCCTGCTGCTAATCCAACTGGGTTTTTAAATTTCAATCCGAAAACTTCTCTTTCTAAACGTTTGTCTTCTACAACATAAATTGCTTTTATTATTGAAGTTACAAATGGAATTTTAGAGATGAATTTTACCAATGAAAAAGTAAAATAATGTACCTTTTCAGGATCGAAATAGAAAAGAATTGGACGTAAAAGTAATTTATACATAATGTGGATGTGTTGTTCAGCAAAAGTAATTTTTAATGACAGATTACACAAATAATAAAAAGCAAATATGAAATAAAAAGTACTTTTACTTCGGATTAGTAGCAATCACAAACTTCAAGTTATTCTTCACTCCTATTTGAAGTACATCCACTAAATCTTGCACTTGTAAATTAAACGGGATTCTAACTACAACGGTTTGTTCTTTATCTGTACCAATTTTGGCTAGCAATTCTTTTTCCAATTCTTCAAAACTGACAGGTTGTTTATCAATAAAAAACGCCTTGTCCTCCGTTACAGAAATACTTATAAATTGTTTGTTTGTTTTTTCGTTTGTTTTCGATTTTGGCAACGTCATTTTAATTACATTCGGGTTGGCCAATGTAGAAATGATTAGAAAAAACAACAACAAAAAGAACATGATATCACTCATTGATGACGCATGTACTTCTGCATGAAAACGTCTGTTTCTTTTAATTGCCATTTGGTCGCTGAATTATGTTTACAAATTCCAATACTTGTTTTTGAACATTTAACATAAAATGGTCAATTTTCCCATTCAATAAATGGTAACCTGCGTAAGCAATTAAACCTACGATAAGTCCAGCTCCAGAAGAAATCATTTTTTCATATAATCCACCAGAAATATTTCCGATACTAATATTTTCGGTAATAGAAATACTGTAGAAAATTTTAATTACACCCGAAATCGTTCCCACGAAACCAAGTGTAGGCGCCATACCAGCAATTAAACCTAATTGCCCCATTTTACGTTCCATCTCGCCTAATTCAATTTGAGCCATACGCTCCATGTTTGATTCAATTTCAGAAATAGGTCTTCCTATTGTTAAAATCCCTTCTTTCACAACTCTTGCTGTCGCATTATTTACACGTTCTGCTGCGCCAACAGCTAAATTCATATTACCGCTATTTAAGTGCGTACGCACTTCTTTAAGCAGAAAATCGTCATTTTTTGTAGTTTTTGTGATGTATAAATACCTTTCCACTATTAAATAAATGGTATAAATCATCAAAATTAGAATTGGAATTAAGAAAAAACCACCTTTTAAAATGAATTCAAAAACCGATATTCCTTCGTTAGCAGTTGCTGTATTTGTATCTGCCACATTTGATACAGCTTGTGCAACTGTATCTACAGAGGTTTGTAAAAAAAATCCGATCATATGTACTACTATTCTTAATTAATTTTTTGAAATTTGCACTAAAGATACATTTTTCTATAAAGTATAAAACTAAAAAAAGTAGATTTTATTTTACAGAAGATGAAATTTTTTATTAATACCTAAAAATGACCTATAAAGAATCCATAAATTGGCTATTTAGCCAACTACCCATGTTTCAAAACATAGGTGCATCCGCCTATAAAGAAGACTTAACAAATATCTTGTTGCTGACCAAACATTTACACAATCCAGAAGCAGACTTCAAATCTATTCACGTAGCCGGCACTAATGGAAAAGGCTCTACAAGTAGCATGATCGCCTCTGTATTTATGGAAGCTGGGTATAAAGTCGGTTTATATACTTCACCTCATTTAAAGGATTTCAGAGAACGAATTACCATAAATGGCAAGAAAATATCTAAAAATTATGTACATCAATTTATTTTAAATCATAAGTCGTTTTTTGAGAAAACCGAATTAAGTTTTTTTGAAATGACAGTTGGATTAGCCTATCAATATTTTTCAAATAAAAAAGTAGATATTGCTATTATTGAGGTAGGAATGGGCGGCAGATTAGATGCTACAAATAGTATTACCCCCTTACTTTCTGTAATTACAAATATTGGAAAAGATCATACGCAATTTCTAGGCGATACTTTAGAAAAAATTGCCTTTGAAAAAGCAGGTATAATAAAGCAGAACATTCCAGTTATAATTGGAGAATATACTTCTGAAACAAAACCTGTTTTTTTAGAAGTAGCTAGAAAAAACAACTCAGAAATTTATTTTGCACAAGAAGAAACCCACCCTAATTATCCTTGTGGCCTTTTGGGCGATTATCAAATGAAGAATAAAAAAACGGTTATTGAAGTATTTCGAAATTTGAAATCCAATTTCAAGATTTCAGAAGAAAATTTAAAAAACGGAATTGCAAATGTAGTACTCAACACTCATTTACAAGGAAGATGGCAAATTTTGCAAGAAAATCCGAAAGTAATTTGCGACACTGCTCATAACGCGCACGGACTAGAAATAGTAATGAAGCAATTAAAAAAAGAATCATACAAAAAATTACATATTGCTTTAGGTGTGGTAAATGACAAAGATTTAGATGCGATTTTACCATTATTCCCGAAAAATGCCAATTATTATTTTTGCAAACCAAAAAACATACGTGGTTTAAATTCAAGTACACTTCAAGAAAAAGCGAAAACATACCAACTTATTGGAAATACATACACCTCTGTTTCAAAAGCTTACAAAGCAGCATTAGAAAAATCATCTGATGTAGATGTGATTTTTATTGGTGGCAGCAACTTCGTAGTTTCAGAAATAATTTAATTTTTTAGTTTTTTATTTGCAAATACCAAAAACAGATGTATATTTGCACACGCATTACGAAAATAGTGCGTTTTATTTGGGCAATTAGCTCAGCTGGTTCAGAGCACCTCGTTTACACCGAGGGGGTCGGGGGTTCGAACCCCTCATTGCCCACTTATTAAATCCTACAGAAATGTAGGATTTTTTTTATGTTCTATAATTACTTATTATTACAAAAAAATTAACCTTTAAGAAACGTTATTTTATAAAAAAACAACAAATCCCCATGTTTTTGTTAACAAAATATACTTTTATCAGAAATATACTTTTCAAAAAATGTTAATAACTATGTCCGTATAAAATATGTTTTTCTGAAAAATACTATATTTACAACGTTTTCGTAAATATTTTATTTTCAATGCAAATTAAACAAATTGTTAATAAAAATGTTAATAACCATAAAAAATTGTGTATTTATTCGAAAAAAAGTTTTTATATTTGCCTCATAACTTTTAAAATTAAACAAATTATGAAAAAAGTATTACTAACTGCTGCGGCAGTATTATCATTAACTTTTGTTAATGCGCAAGATTTAAAATCAAAAAAAGGAGAAGCTTATTTACCAGTTGCTGGAGATTGGGCTATTAGTTTTAATGCTAATGGAATTTTCGAATATGCAGGTAACGCTTTCAATGGTAAAACAGATAATGCTGCGCCAACTGTAACAAATGTAACAGAGAATACATTTGTAGGAAAAAAATTCATTACTGACAAATCTGCTTACAGAGTAGTTGCAAATTTAGGATTTGGTAGTAATAATTTAACTAACGGTGATATTGACGGTAACGGAACTCCAGAATTTGCTACTTACAAATCGTCAACAATTAATTTAAGTGCTGGATTAGGAAAAGAATGGAGAAGAGGTTCTACAAGATTACAAGGTTTCTATGGTGCTGATGCATTAGTTGGATTTTCTTCTACAAAGTGGACAGAAACTAACATTACTGGTCCAAATGATTCTTTCAGTACTGGAACATCAATTAATTTTGGTGTAACAGGTTTCATTGGTGCAGAGTACTTTATTTTCCCTAAAATGTCTGTAGGTGCACAATACAATTATGGTTTACAAATTAAATCAAACGGTGCATCTAAGTACTCATCACCTGGTTTACCTGACAGTAATGGTGAATCAACTACAAACTTTAACTTAGGAAACGTTACAGCAACTTCAATCAACTTGACGTTACATTTCTAAAAATTTAATTAAAATACAAAAACCGACTTATTTAATTTTAAGTCGGTTTTTTTATGTCTACTATTTTCTACTAACTTAATGTAGAAAGTATTCCACCTAAAATGGCGAAGACAAAAATCAAACCATATATAGAAATAATAATTAAAGTAAAAATTCCTAAAAATTTATGATGCGATTTTAAATTTTCTAAACCATCTGCTAATAATTGCTTGTTTTTAGAATGCAAAGCAGCACTTGTTTTAGTAGCATATTGATACAAATAATACACCGGGAAAAAATAAATAGCGGCAAAAAGCACATAGAGTATTGAGAAAACCGACATAGAAAAAGGTAATCCAGGTATATTTGAAGGCTTCATTACACTAAAGCCAATCGCCATAAAAAGACTAACTAATACCATTAGACCAATTCCTACAAAACCAATAATAGCCATAAATTTTGACCATTTGGCACTTTCTTGTAAAAACCCAACTGCAGCACTAGTCAGCTGGTTCTCAAAATTTTCTGTTTGTTTTTCGTTTTCCATAATATACTAATTTTCAAATTCTTTTAAAGTATTGATAATAATGGTTACACAATCTAATAATTGCTCTTCTGTCATCACTAAAGGTGGCGCAAAACGTATAATATTACCGTGAGTTGGTTTAGCTAACAATCCATTTTCAGCTAATTTCATACAAATATTCCAAGCTGTATCACTTTCTTCGGTATCATTAATAACAATAGCGTTTAACAAACCTTTTCCGCGAACTAATGTAGCGATGGATGACGTTTGAATATATTTGTTTAATTCTTCTCTAAATATCTTTCCTAATTTACGGGCGTTTTGAGCTAAATTTTCCTCTGAAACTACTTCTAAAGCGGCCATTGCCACTACAGCAGCTACAGGATTTCCTCCGAAAGTAGAACCGTGTTGTCCAGGTTTTATCACATTCATTATTTCATTATTTGCCAAAACAGCCGAAACAGGATACGCCCCTCCGGAAAGTGCTTTACCTAAAATTAATATATCCGGTTCAACATATGTACTCTGCTTTTCACAAGCTTTTTCACAAGTGCAATTTCCACAGACTGCTAATAACGAACCCGTTCTTGCTACGCCCGTTTGTACTTCATCTGCAATAAATAATACATTATATTTAGTACATAAGTCTTTAGCTTTGGCAATATAATCTTCAGATGGCACGTAAACTCCTGCTTCACCTTGAATAGGTTCAACTAAAAAACCTGCAATATTTGGCGAAGATGAAATGGCTTTTTCTAAAGCTTCAATGTCATCATAAGGTATCTTTATAAATCCATCTGTAAACGGGCCGAAATTTTTTCGTGCGTTTTCATCGTTAGAAAATGAAATTATTGTAGTAGTTCTTCCATGAAAATTGTTTTCACAAACAATAATTTGCGCTTGTTTTTCTGCTACACCTTTTTTCTCATACGCCCATTTTCTGCATATTTTTAAAGCGGTTTCTACTGCTTCAGCACCTGTATTCATTGGCAAAACCTTATCAAAACCAAAATAGCTGGTTACAAATTTTTCATATACACCAAGTTTATCGTTATAAAATGCTCTTGATGTTAAAGTAAGTGTTTGTGCTTGAGACACCATAGCATCCACAATTTTTGGATGACAATGTCCTTGATTTACTGCAGAATAAGCAGATAAAAAATCGTAATATTTTTTTCCTTCAACATCCCAAACAAAAACCCCTTCTCCTTTATTTAATACTACAGGTAATGGGTGATAATTATGGGCACCGTGCTGGTCTTCCACAGCAATAATGTCTGCTGGATTCATTTTTTCTAAAATTGACATGATTTATTTTTATTGATTGTCAAATCGCAATTCCTACTTATTGGAGAGAAATCATCCTTAATGTGTAAAATTACAAAATATAAATTCCAAATTCCAAATAGAACCAATTGTAATTTGGAATTTTAAATTTGAACGTTTTAACTGTTGTACATTTCAAATAACTTGGTGACTGTATTCCAATTTCTTATGGTGGCCACCACGTTTAATTTTTTTTCAATGTATTTTTGGTCTAAATTGGTTTTCCCAGCACCAATGGCATATTTAATATAAATTCTCGAAGTATCAATAGCTGCTTCGTCTGGTTTAAAATTACTTATTTTCAAATCGTTTATGGCTGAGGGCGTTAATTCTTTAGAAACAAAAGCCACATATAATTTTTTACCATCACAATCTTTTTCTTTTAAAAACGAATTGTTGTTGAAACACAAATCTAAATCCGTTTTAGAAACCATAATAACGGGAACATCATATCCAAATACTTTTGCAATTTCTTGTTTAATTTTAAAACCAACACTTGCAGCAGTTTCTTCTTCCGATTCCAAAAAAACATTACCCGATTGAATGTACGTTTCTACATTTTGAAACCCCATATTTTCTAGCATTTTTTTTAAGGCATCCATTTTAATCATGTTATGTCCCGAAACGTTAATTCCACGTAAAAGCGCTAAATATTTTGTCATTATTCTAAAATTTTGTTATAAAAGTAAAATAATTTATCTAATCCGCATAACAATTCTTATTTTTGCGTCATGGGGAAAAAAAGAACAGAAAGAATCGTATTCGAAAACGTACAAATCCTTGATGCAGGTGCAAAAGGTGTATCCGTGGCAAAAGCTCCTGATGGTAAAGTAATTTTTATTCCAAATGTGGTACCAGGAGATGTAGCCGACATTCAAACCATGAAAAAAAGAAAAGCTTTTTACGAAGGTAAAGCCATAAAAATTCATGAATTTTCGGAACACAGAACAGAACCAATTTGTGAACATTTTGGGGTTTGTGGAGGCTGTAAATGGCAAAATATGAAGTACAGCCAACAATTACACTACAAACACAACGAAGTATACAATAATTTGAAACGCATCGGAAAAATTGAAATGCCCGAATTTGAACCCATTTTAGGTTCGGAAAAACAATTTTTTTACAGAAATAAAATGGAATTTGGATTTTCTTCTACGCGTTGGATGACACCTGAAGAAGTGGCTTCTGGAGCAGAATTAGATAACAAAAATGCCGTAGGATTTCATATTCCAAGAATGTGGGATAAAATTTTAGACATCACAACATGTCATTTACAAGAAGATCCTTCAAACGATATAAGAAATGAAATTCGTCGATTTGCGAATGAAAACAACTTATCATTTTATAATCCTAGGACCAACGAAGGCTTATTGAGAACCTTAATGATTCGTACAGCATCAACAGGTGAATTGATGATTTTAATTCAGTTTTTTGAAAAGAATAAATCACAAATTGAATTAATGATGCATTTTTTAGCCGAACGTTTTCCTGAAACTACATCCTTACAATATGTTGTTAATCAAAAAATGAATGATACCATTTATGATCAAGATATTATTACTTTTAAAGGTAGAAATTACATTTTAGAAGAAATGGAAGGGCTCCAATTTAGTATTAATGCCAAATCGTTCTACCAAACCAATTCACAACAAGC
>Ga0164294_10000415_pt1 | contig 40600 bp, 29 predicted proteins | sample GEODES005metaG_FD_111479 | JGI IMG/M metagenome (GOLD analysis project Ga0164294, IMG submission 111479) | Oligotrophic lake water microbial communities from Sparkling Lake, Wisconsin, USA - GEODES005 metaG | ecosystem: Environmental > Aquatic > Freshwater > Lake | place: USA: Sparkling Lake... | reverse complement strand
GGCGGCTGCGATAGCCTGTGCGCGAGGATCGTTAGCATAATCCACTGCCGCGACGTCCGGAGTAAGGCCGTCCGGAAACGGAAAGGTCTCGAAACCGAGGGATGGCGTATATTGTGGATCATTCCCGACACCGTGCCACCCGCCGAGAGCGAGCGACCACAGCTCATGAAATCGCGAATGAAGGACGCCAAACGCCGTGTCGTCGTCCCGGCACACGATCACAACGCGGCTATCAGGAACGACCGAAGACGCCGCCCAGACAAACAGGCGGTGCTTGGCGACGCGCGGGGTGAAGATCGCGCGACTCAATCCTGCAACGGCCTTCTTGATGCCAGGAACTGTCTCGCCGTGCTGCCACCAGAAAAGGCGGCGCCGATCACGACGGTTAGTGTCACGGAAGGGTTTCACCACTGCCCGAACATGCTCGAATGGGAGTTCATACATGGCGGCTTCCGCTTCGGGCGCGACACCAAAATCAATGATCCACCGGTCCGATGGTCTTTGCGTGATGTCTTGGCCATTGAGCAGCGGCCGCACGACATCCCGATTGGGACGGCCGTTTGGGTTCAGGGGCGAGCCCAGCCATTGGCGGGCAATTCCACCGTCGATATCGAAACCGCCGACTTTGACCGGGCCTTGAAAAGCGACGCTCTTGTTTTCGCGCAAGCGGCTAGCGGCCGTCAGGTCGACGCCGCCGCGCTCGGCTGAAAGATCCGCGAAAATGGTCCCGACAGCCGCACCATCGAGCAACGCTTGACCATCAGATTTGCGACCGAAGCCGACCAGCGAGACGCGAACCGCCGCGCCGTCGACTGTCCATTGTTCGTCGCTCCACGCCTCGAAGATGCGACCGCGCTCAACCACGGGCACCAGCACATCACGGTTCTTGCCGCTGCGGATACTGTTGGTCGAGACGAGCCCAACCCGGGAGACCAGCCCGTCCTCGATCATCGCCCAGGCCTTGGCAAACCAATAACAGACCAGATCAACGCCGCCCGGCACCTCTGGCCACGCTTTGCGCAATGCCGCAGTGTAGTCCTCACCAAGCTCGCCGATCATCTTCTTGTTGCCAAGAAACGGCGGATTGCCGACAACAACGTCCGCTGCCGGCCACGTCGCTTGCGAACCATCATCGTTTAGGACCGCGTCGCGGCACTCGATCGTCTCAAGTGGGCGGAGAATCGGGTTGCGCGCCGCGTCGAAGCCGTTGCGCCGCATCCATTGAATTTCGCCGATCCAGACCGAGACTCGCGCCAGCTCGGCAGCATAGGGGTTCAGCTCTATCCCGAGGACGCATTCGGGCCCGACCCGCGGAAACCCTCGCGGCAGGCCAAGGGCCTCGGCATCCAGATTCGCTCGATGTTCGATGTCTTTCAAAGATCGCAGAGCGACATAGAGAAAATTGCCCGATCCGCAGGCCGGATCGAGGATGCGGAAATCAGCAAGACGCTCAATGAAATCATTATGGATGGCGGCCGCATCGGCTAGCGCGCGCGTTCGCTTGCCGAGCTCGGCGCCACGCAGCAGCTTCTCTTTTGTCTGGCGCGGAGCATTCTCGATCAGCGCAGTGATCCGGGCCAGCGTGTTTGCCCATTCTGCCTCAAGCGGCGCGATGATCACCGGGCGCACAATCATCATGATCTTGTCGCGGTCGGTATAGTGAGCGCCGAGCTGGCTCCTCTTGGCCGGATCGAGCCCGCGTTCGAAGAGGGTGCCGAGGATCGATGGATCAATCTGCGACCAGTCGCGCCGGGCGGCCCTCAGTAATTGCTCGATGTCTTCGCCATCAACGGGCAAGGCACTGTCGTCGGCAAACAGGCCGCCATTAAACCACTCGATCGCCGTGAAGCCGACCGTACCGCCACGGCGGGCCATCGCGCCGAACAGCATTGAGGCATTGGCGGTGAATTTCGCCGGGTCGCTCCGGCTGACCTCGAGCATCTTCGTAAACAGATGATCGGGCAACAGCCCCACATCCTCGGCGAACATGCAGAAGACCAGCTGGTTTACGAAATGCGCAACCAGCTGAGGATCATGTCCACGATCGCGCAGCCGCTGAGCGATCCCGGCAAAGTCGCGAGCCGTATCCTCAGTCAGCTCCTGCCGAGACTTTTGGGGCTTGAACTGCTCCGGATCGACGAACGCTGCCTTCAGTCGATCGCGAACCGCCCCGTCGGTCAAATCCTCCAGCGCAAATTGATGGGTTACCTGAACACTGTTGGTCCAGTTGGTCCGAACCACGATCCGATCCATGTCGGAGACAATCAACAGGGGCGGATTCTCTAGCGCGACTGAATATTGCAGGAGCTGGGCATAGGCCTTGTCGAGATTGGCGTGCCGGCCCTTATACTCCCAGCCGAAGCATTCACGCCGCCACACGTCGGCCCAACCGTTGCCGCCGCTCGTCTTATTCGCGCCCTTTTCGAACGTGAACCAAGTGCCTGTTGGGTCCGCCGAAATTGGATCAAGGACGCCAAGCAGCGCGCAAAGATCGTTGAAGTGGCTCTGAGACGCCGAACGCTCCTTCAGCTCGACATTCCGCCATTTTTTCAAAAATTCGTATGGTGTCATGCCGCCCCAAAATCGATACGTGGGGCCGAACCGGTCCCTGATTGCCCCAAAATCGTATGTAACCGATCAACCCGGCGGGACAATCAAAGTATGCCTCCCGACGACGACGGTTACGATTTCGACGCGGACGAGCATGGGCCCGCGTCCCGTTATGGCCCAATCAAGCCCGCGACAGTGCGAATGTCGTCGAGATGGACCTGGGTGAAGCGGATCCTCACCGCCTCGCCGGCAAGCTCGACGCTGATCTCCGGCATCGGCGCCTGCGCCAGCGCCGCGCGGAGATTGGCGTCCGTCACCGGGTTCGCATAGCGCCATTTGGCGGCGCAGGTCGGACACATCGCGACATGATTCTCGGCATGCTCGGCGGCGAGCGTATCCAGCAATTCGCACGCCTCGAAATAGGGCGCCCCATCCGGCAAATTGAATGGCATCACCTCATGGCACCCCTGGCAAACCATCTCGTCGAGATGATTGGTGTAGTGATCCACTAGATAGGTCCGGGCGCTCGCCTTGCTCTCCCCGTTGCTCACGCGAACGCTGCGCTCACGCACTTCATAACTTTTGGCTGGTGCAGAGTGCGCGCGAGCCGCGAGCCGCTCTGCGCGACGACCCGGATTGCCAGACTCGCGCTCGGGAAACGCGACCCGTTCATAAGATCGGCTGGCGATCCTACGCAGCACATCCGCATTGAGTTCGGCAAGCGCCTCAGGTGGCAGGCCACTTAACTGATCGACCAACGCGGGATCGAGCCCTATCAGCTCGCCGGCCTTGCGCCGCGCCTTATGCTGTTCGCTCCGCTGCCGATGTTCCTCGCCAAATCCGATGGCCTGCAGCCACGCCTCATTGCCACCGACGTTGAACCCCTTGGCGATATCGTTGGCCGTGATCACCCGGGGCTGCCGGAGCTCGCCCTCCTTGGTCGGGATCCAGGCGGTGTCGCGCAATAAGAGCGCGAGGCTGGACGGGCGCTGATTGGCCGCACGTGACTGGTTAGGCGAATAGCTGGCGATCATCGCCTTCGCGCCGACGGCGCTGACTGCATCCCAGACAAGCCGCGATATCTCCGCGTCTTCTCGCGCCAGCAAGTCGGCGAGTTCGTCGATGTGATAATCCACGTTGATGCCAGACCCGGTATTGCGCGTCGCGCCAAACCCCGAATGCAGCTCGCTCCAATAGGGATGTCGATAGGGGATACCGGCGTACATCACCGACAAGCTGTCCTCGACCCCGCACGCCGACAGGAAGGCCACCAAATCCTTGCGAGGAAGCTTGGCATATCCCTCCCAGACGGCGGCCCGCTCACGCCCCTCGATTGATCCGTCATACACCTTGTCGAGCGCCGATTTCAGGAAGGGCTCGCCGAAATATACGGCATCTGCATCATGATAGGCGGCTTCCGATCCGGCCCGGATGAACGCCACGCCAGCGAACATGCCGATGTCGCCATGCTCCTTCCACCACCGGATGAAGCGCCGCATATGCTGGAGATGGCGTTCGCGGTTGGGCCGAGCCCCATCACCCTTATATTGCGTGCGAATGATCGCGGCGAGATATGCCTTTTCGTCAACATCCTTCACGCCGAGACGGCGGAGAAATTGTTCAACATCCTTCCCCCGGCCCCTGCCAAGCCGGACGAGGCTCTTCTTCACCAGGAAAAGGTCACACTGCTCCGCCTCTGGATCGAGTTCGCTGTCCGTAGGCGACAAAACTGCGAACGTGGGCGAGTGGCGACCGCCGCTCTCCAGACGGATGAACTTCAGGCCCGAAATCGAAACCGATCGCTTTTGGGTCTTTAGCGCCGCGTCGAGCGCCAGATAGAAGCGCTGAGCGGCTTCGTCCTCGAGACCATCAAACCAACCGACCGCGCGCTTACGTGCTTCCGCCTCGGACTGGTACAGCATGGTCTGCTGGCCAAATGCCCGCTGGAAGACGGCAAGGAACTTGCTGTGATCCCATTCCTCGATCTTGAGTGTCGAAAGCAGATTTTCAGATCGAGTGTTGCGCAGACCGGGCGTGATCCAACGCCGATCGGCCAGACCGGCGAAGCGGTTCAGACCATCGTCGCCTAGCAGGTCGCGCAGTTCGGCCGGGCCGCGAATTGCGGCGGGGGCTGTGATAAACCCCCCCTCGCTCGCGGGAATCAGGGCCTCGGTCTGAAATCTCACCGCGATCGCGATAAGAATCGGCGCGAATACCGGCGGCAACTCGTCCATATCGTTCGGCAACAGGTCGAGCACGCCCCGCTTGAGCATCCCGCGGTCACGCAAAACGGGCAGCGCATCAGCAACCATGCCACCGATCACTGCAATCAGTGCTCCGTTCCAGTCATCATCGAGCTTGATGTTGGCGCGGTTGTCGGTGAGCTGAAACGGGCCGTGGACGATAAAGTGCAGACCGGTATTCTCTTGGGTTTCGAAGAAAACCCGCAACCGGGTCGGCGCGTCTTCGGGCACCAGATCGCCGCCATCGTTGAGTCGCAGCGCAGCTTTCACTTCATACTGCTTGCGATCCTCCCGGGTCTCGACGGGCCGGGAAAGAATGAGGTAGCGATCGCGCCGGTCGGTACCGTCGGGCAAGCGCGATCGTATCGACCGGATGGCGCCCTCGCCATCGGAAACCTCAGCCCATCCACGCGCCTGACCATCGACCCATTCGAGCCGCTTGATCTGCTCAAGGAAGAGAAGCGCAGCGGCGCCCGATGTCGCGAGCCCGTCACGCGCCCGCGCCACAGCCAGATCGGCACGATCCGAACGCAGGGGCAGGACAATGCGCGTGGCGTCATCTCCGTGTGCCGTATCGATCAGTTTCGGGACCACCAGATCCTCGATCGCGAAGGCGAGCGCTGCGCCCTCGATCCTCGAATGCACCTCCGGGCGCTCGGTCACGACGTAGACCGATTTGAAACCGATGCCGAAGCAGCCGATCTTATGGCCATCATCCAGCTTGGTCGTATTGCCGATGCCGGTGATGCCTTCGATGTCGTCGCGATCGAACGGCCGGCCGTTATGCTCGAAGACGATGCGATCGCTCTCCAGCGTGAACCGTACCCACGATGCGCCTGCATCCTCGGCGTTCTGCAGCAACTCAAAAATGAAGTGGCTTGGATCGGCATATTTCTCGACCGTCGCGTTCCAGATGCCGCGGTCGAAATTGTTTTCATGGTTGGCGTTCACCCAGCGCTCACGCCGCGCGCGAAGTGCTCCCAGCCAGTCGAGAAATGTGGTGCTCATCTTAATGCTCCACCCTCAGCATGCCCGAGGCGACACGGCGCGGTAGAATGTCAGCACGCTGTTCCGCTGCCGCAAGATCGCGCAATGCCTCCTGATGATCGGCATTCGCGCGGGCCAATTGTCCCGCCCGCATCCTGCGAATACGCTCTTCCGAGGTCCGCCCCAGTTGCTCTTCGAGGATCGCCACACGGGCGCGGTGGCTGGCCTCGAGACTGTCCCGGCGGAACCGGGCGATTTCGGCGGCCTCGGCGATATGGGCGAGCCGACGACCCGTCCAGAGCTCGTGATGCCAACCTTCAAGACCTTCGACGGTAGCGCCATCGGGAGGCGCGACGTCCGAAGCGTCCTGCGCCGTCGTGAAGATATCCATGAATGCCGCGCCAACGCCGGGATCTTCGACGACCGGCACCAGCATCGCGTCCTCACGCAAACCACGCAGCTGCCATTGATAGATGGCAAAGGCATGATCGCCGGCCGGCAGGGCGGGGTCCGTCACCCGAAGCGTGACCAAGACCTCGTCATCGCCTGCAAACGATTTTGCCGCAGCCTGGGTCAAAGGATGAACCGGCGTGATGAAGGCGAGCGCACGGTCCTCGTTCGCGGTCTCGCGATCGAAGGTCAGCGCCAGCGTTTGCTGGTCGCCGCGCAACCATCCCTCCCACTCGCGCTCTGCAAGCCCGAGCCGGCTGCCGCGCGCGCGCGGCGGCACGAGCCGCCGACGCGCCTCTGCCGACAAGCGCAAGCTTTTGACGGGACCCTGACCGGAAATGGGGTTCCGGCCGACCTCGAGCTCGCGCTCCAGATGAAGACCCACCAGCCGCTCGATTGCGGCCGGCTCCAGCCAGCGGCTGGAGGCCTGCGCAATTTCATCCTCGATCGTGCTGCGCTCGATCCGCACGCCGAACAGCTCGGCCTCCCGCTCCTCAAGCGCGTCAGATTCGATAACCTGACGGATTTCATTGTCGGCCAGCTGCTGGAGACGAGCCTCCCGCTCCTCATCGGTCAGGAGAAAATCCTCTGCGACCGCCTGAAGCCGGCCAGCAATCTCGCCGAGGATCGCCTCGCTGCCGCCAATGGCGCGCTCGAACACGCCGATCCGCAGGAGGCAACGCTGGAAAATATCGAAATCCACCGTTCCGGGCGTCACGAAATTGTAGATCGCGACCGTCTGGCTTGCCTGACCATATCGGTCGATGCGACCGATCCGCTGCTCGATCCGCATCGGGTTCCAGGGGATGTCATAATTGACCAGTGCGTCGCAAAACTGGAAATCGAGCCCTTCTGATCCGACTTCGGAGGACAGAAGGATATCGATCGCGTCCGCGTGCTCCGGCGGAAGCGCGAATCTTTTGCGCAGTGACCGACGCTCGTCATCGGCAACGCCCCCGTGAATCAGCCCCACCCGGATGCCCCGCGCGCGCATCGTCTGCTCGAGATAGAACAGCGTGTGACGGAAGGAGCTGAAGACGAGCAGCCGACGGTTCGCCATGCCGCCCTTCTGCAGGACAATATCGACCAACCTCGCACTTTTCGGATCATCGTCCGGCAGCTGACGCGCGCGCTCGACTATCGCCGCAATCTCCGATCGGATCGCCGCAATCTCATCGTCGGCCGGCTGCATGCCGTCGTCGCCCATCTCGACCTGTTCGAGATCGCTGAGCCGCCGAGACAGGATATCCTGCAGAAACGGCACCAGCCCGTGCAATGAACTCGCTGCTTGCCGTCGGATCGTCGTCATCAGAAAACCGAGCGGCCCGGCGCCATGGGTGCGGATGTAGATGGCCCGTTGGAGCGCGAGCAGATCGTCGTGGACGGCCTGCTGCGCCGGCGTGAACGCCACTTCCACCGTCTGCGCCTTCCGGCTGGTGAAATTGCCGATGTCGCGCCTGCGAGTCCGGCTGATCATCGACGAGAAGCTGTGCAATGCCTCGGCGGGACGGATCAGCCGAACTCGATCGTCGTCTGTCGCCGCTGTCCGCGTCGCGGCGATCAGATTTCGATAATCAGGCGAGGGCGCCAGCATCACCTGGCCCCAAGGGGTTGCCGCGGCGGACTCGAGATCGCCGATGACGGCGTCTTGCCAGCCGGGCGTCGCTCCCCTGATCGCCGCAATCGCCGCATTGATCGCTTCATTCGGTTCAGCCATCCGCTCAAATGTCGGCCGGTCGATGACAAGGTCGGGCCGCAGCAGGTTGAGCAGCGAGAACAAGTCCCCCGTGCCCAGCTGAACCGGCGTGGCCGTGATCAAAACCACCGCCTCTGCATTATCAGCGAGGATACGAAGACCCTGATGCAGGCTCGTCTCGCTGTTACGCGCGTTGTGCGCCTCATCGACGATCAGCAGGTCGAAGCGGGGCGGAGCATCGAGCGTGCTGAGGCCAGGTCCGCGGGTGCCGCCGCGCTTGGCAAAGCCCTGCAGCAAATTCTCGTTCACCAGCGAGAAGGGCAAGATGGCCCGCGAATAGCGATCCGGCCATTCACCTTCGATATCACACTGATCAAGGCAGTAGCGAAGATCGTCGCTGCCAAGCGAGACGAACTCTTCATCGAACCGCCGCATCTCGCGGTGCCATTTCTCTTCGACGACGAGCGCCTTAGAGCAGACTACCATCACCGACCGCAGGGGACGCCGCGCCTGAAGCTCGCGCAGCAGCAAACCCGCTTCAATCGTCTTACCGACACCGACTTCGTCCGCCACAAGCAATCGCGGCCGATCTGCCCGGATGAATTTCAAGACCGGACGAAACTGATAGGGGATGAAGTCGATCCGCCCCGCCTGCAGCGAATAGAGATTGGCCATGCTCGGATCGGCCAGCTGGAGCGCCGTCAGGTGGGCGTTAAACTCGTCGAGCGTCGCCCGAACCGCGCCGGGCGCCAGATCGGCGCGCACCACCTGGCTCGCATAGAGCGTTTCCAGCCGGCCATCGATGAAGATGCTCAACCGCGTCTCGCGATTGCTGGGCGTGATGCCGGTAATCACGCCGATCCGGGCAGGGTCGGATCGCAACGCGACCGTCTCGCCGATCGCAAGGGGTCGGACCGGTTCGCCGCGCGCGGCCGAGAGACGGGACGCGACGATTTCGCGCACCTTGCGTTCCAGCGCGTCGACATCGACGCCATGGGCACGCGCGGCCTCGACGATCTCTTCGTCGCTCGCCTCGAGAATGCTCTCGGCGATGAGGGCCAGCACCTGGTCGGAATCGGGGGGTGTCGTCATAGGGTCCATCCGGGATTGAAGTGACGCTGCAGGGTTCGGATCATGCGGCGACGCGCAGTATCATAGCCCGTCGCGTTCAACTGGAGATGATCGCAAGCCTGTTTGCGGCTGGTTTGGGTGAGAATGTGATTGAGGATTCCAAGCGCCGGCGCGTCATCGGCCAGCGCCGCGCGCATGCGTTCTGTCATGTCGGCGAAAGCATCATCCCGGCGCTCCTGCGGATCAATGCCGATCCCGTCTGTCTCCACCGCGAGCGGCTCGCGGATGTCCTCGTGCCGCCATTGGCTGGCGATGCTACGCATCACCTGTGACAGGAAAGCCGGAAGCGGGACATCGGCCGGCCATGGTCTCTGCCCGGAAAGGACGCGCGCGAGTGCTTCGTTCAAAAGATCGCCAGCGTCACGGCGCGGCAACCCGCTCACCCAGGTCTGCGCAAGCGCAGCCAGTCGCAGCAGGTCGGCCTGGCGTAGCCGGCCTAATATCCGTCCGACCTCCTCTAGGGAGAGAGTTTCAACCGCATCGGCCATCAGGCTGCTCGCACCATCCTTTCGATGTGGTTGCGGGGCTCGACGGGAAAACGGGAAGGTCGCCGCGAAAAAAATCTCGGCGGGGGTGTGCTGAGGCGTTGCCGCCGCCGCGAGAGCTGCGGCGCTCAAACCATATCGGCGCCATGACGGTGGCCGCGATCATCGCTCTCCGGGCGCGGCATCGACCACGATTTCAGCTGCCACCCGCGCCTCGATCGCGGCGGTAATCTCGGCATAAAGATCGACGTCCTGGTCCGGCGCGGAAATCGAGATCGCCAAGGTGTAGCGAGCCCGGTCGCTGATCCGCCGCTGGCCCACGTGCGATTTCCACCAGCCACCGACAGGGAAAATCGCGATCTGATCATGCGCAGCGAGATCGATGGCAGGACCACGCCAAAGATCGCAGTGGAGCGAACCGGCCTGCATCGCCTGTGGGCCAAGTAGCCAATAATCCGCCTCGCCGTCATTTTCGGAGCGCTCGCCCGGCGCATTGCTCAGCCGACGCCGAAAGTCCGCCGCAGTTTCCGTGCGCTTCTTGATGGCGAACCGCAGCCCGAACGAGCGATAGGTATCCGGCCGGGTCGCGGCCCTGCCGGTGAGATTAGGCTCGATGAAATAGGACAGCGTCACCTTCATCGTGACAGCGGCATTTTCGAGCGCCTCCAAGGCGGTTCGCGGCCAGGGCAGCGCAAAGAAATGGACCTCGTTAAATACCGCCCCGCGCCCGTCCGCGCCGAGCGCATAAGGCTGGATTTCGCTCTCAACGAGCAAGGTCACATCATTCGATGCCGATGCCAGCGCCCGCCCAAGGTCGGGGACGCCGTACCCGACCTCGCGCATGATTTGCTGCTTTTCGCCTTTCGATATCGTGCGCCAACTGCGGCCGCGACCAACCAGCTTCGACCGGATCGGCTGCGGCCACTCTGCTGAATGCACGGTCAGCGCCCGATATGTCTCGGGCCACCTCTCGGGCAGTCCCGCTTTCAGCCGACCGATGAAGTTTCCGGCAACGCCGGTCGCGGCGCTCGTCGCCCAGAACGGCACAAGCGGCTGCACCGCGACGTCCTTCCCGGAGGTGAGCAACGAGACCGCCGGATGCCAACCGCAAAAGCCGCCGGCATCCACCATCATATTACCGGCCTCAAACAGCACTTCGGGCTTGATCGGGGTCAGGTCCACTGGAAGCAGCTTCGATCCCCGGCTGAACGGACTTTTCTCATTCGCCGCCACCAGCGGATTGAGATCAGGATCGTCGGCTGAAGGCCCGATCTTAGCGGTGTATCCGCCAACCGAAAGCGCATTCCAGCTCTGCGACGGGTCCTCGAGCGAATGATGCTGCTCGACATCCGCTTTCATTCCGCCCGCGATGTTGCCGGTAGCCACGAACACGACGCGCTTAGGATGATCCTTGGCGGCGACCCGATCGAGACGCTCGCCAGGCATCGCACCCGCGCAAATCTGGTCGACAGCGCCGCTCCAGCTCGAAGGCCCGTCGGGGTGAAAATGGTCGGAAGACGTCGCAATGCAGAAGCTGCGCGGCACGTTAGGCCGCTCGACCTCGGCTACCGCTACGGCCGATTGGGTGATGATTCCGTATCGCGCCGGCTCATTCGGCGGGAAGCCGGCCGGTGGCAGGAACTTCACCGACTCTGCGGCATGGCCGAGCTGGACGCGTTGCCCACCCGCTATCGGCATGGCAAGATCACCATGCAGCACCAGCCCAGCCATCCCGGTGCCGTGACCGCCACCGCCGGCATGATCGTCCGTCCCCCAGGCATTGTTGACGGACCACGCGCCCGCCAGTCCGGGGGCGACGAGGGGATGCGCGGCCGCGACCCCAGTATCGATCACGCAGACCACAGGAGCACCGTCCACGGGCGGATCAATCCGCGCCGCATAGTCCTCGACCAGCGCATGCTGGCCCAGGCCATTCTCGCCAAGATCGAGAAACGGTTCGATGCTGCCGGCTGCCGGACGGATTTCGCTGATGGCGCCGTTCAGTCGGTCCGCTATCCCGACGATTTCATCCTGACTGCCATGCGCGAAGACGATGGCGGTGTCCGGAAAGGTGAGCCGCTCGGGATGGACGTCGAGGCCGGCTCGCCGCACCGCCTCGACGACAGCATTTGCAATCAGATCTGGACGCTGCGTGTCCGGCCGGCGCAGCCAAAGCTCCCACCATCCCCGCTGATCGTGGTCGTCCGGCCCTACGGTCAGGAGAGACCGACCCGAACCGTCGCGGATCGTCTCGATCACCTCGAACTTGTCGACGTCGGGACGGGCCTGGTTCCCAAGATTCTCGGATCCATAGGCACTGATCCGATTGCGCAGGAAAGCGCGCGCATCGTCCGGCACGAACACAACTGCCGTTTCGGTGCGATCCTCATTGCGCTCGGACCGCAGCACGACAATCTCTTGCCCGGGAAAGTCCAGCGCAGGCGTCTTGGTCGCCTTTGCCCTGGCGGTCGGCACCATCGTCTCGACCTCGACCAGTGTTCCCCGCTTGAGCCCAGCGATCGCGAGGCGTCGGTCCTGGTCGCGCGCCGGCAGGTCGCCAAGGGCGCGGGTCAGCTGTTCGAGAAGCACCTCGGCATGCTCGTGATGATCCGCCGCCGATCGCGCTGATCGCGACGCATGCGTGGGTAGACATATTGAGCGCTTTCTCGCCAGCGCGTGATCTCGATATGCGGGAGCCTGCGGCCCCCGTTTCCATCCCCGTTGGGCATCGCCCCCTCACTTCAGTCATTCGCGGTAAAAGTCGACATTCCTCGCTGTAGTTCTGATGTCTTTCTAGCGATGGAACCGCCGCTGGAATGACTGGCGATCCTGAAGCGCACGCCTTAGGCTATCCGGAGCGATGCTCGTCGCACCCTCAAGAATGGCATCTTTGACGACCGAGTCCGCTGCCCGCACGAGTTCGCCCTGGCTCAGCCCTTCGGTCAACGGCGCGATCGACGACCAAGCCTTCGCGGTCAGGCGCAGCTTGCCCATACGCCGGGTCAGGATCTTGCGAGCTGCATCGCTGTCGGGCGGCGCATATTCGACGACCTCGTCGAACCGCCGCGCAAGCGCCTTGTCGAGGATCTCGACATGATTCGTGGCGGCGATCACGATGCTGTCGGTGGCGTTGGGTTCCTCCATGAACGACAGAACCGAATTGAGCACACGGCGAATCTCGCCGACATCGTTGGGATCGCCGCGTCGCGCCCCGATCGCGTCAAACTCGTCGAGAAGATACACGCCGCGCATCTGCGCGATCTGATCGAAAAGCAGACGGAGCTTGCCAGCCGTCTCGCCAAAGAACCGGCTGAAAAGGGCATCCAGGCGCACGGTGAACAGCGGCAGCCGAAGTTCGCCAGCGATCGCAGATGCCGTCATGGTCTTGCCGGTTCCCGGCGGCCCGACGAGCAGCAAATGCGTGGCGGGTATCTGGCCATGGTCGCGCAGCGTCACGCGCTCGGCCTGCTCGCGGACGACTCGCTGAAGGCGCGAGAGCAACTCTTCGGCGAGGACCATGCTGTCGAGCTTGATCTTCGGGTAGACGCTCTCGACCAGGCCCTGCAGCTCGCCGCGTGGCCGGGCGAGCGGGATCGGCGTCTGGCCGGAAGGCGCGCCGGCAGTCCGCTCGCGAGCCTTCTGTACCAGCCGCTTCAGCCGGCTCGCGTCTTCCTCATTTCCCTGCCGCGCCTGCTGCGCCGCAATCTGAAGCGCGATCGAGAGGAATTGCTCTTCATCCCCCTCAACGTGGGAGTTCAGGAGCGCGACGATCTGCTTAGTCGACATCGGCGCTCCTTTCTTGCGCGATTCCAGAGCGCGGTCCGAGCGCGAACGGACCAGTTCCCCCTCCATACGCTCTACCGGAATCCCCTTAATCACGCCACAACAGATTGCCGGAGCGCACCCACAGAGGGGCGACCGGATAGACAAAGGCGGCTTTCGCCACGCCATCCGGAGGCCGATGAGTCAATGCTGACGCTCGATCATCCCGAGATCCTCCGGGCCATCCGCGGATTTCCCAGCGGGCTCATGCCGATCAGACCCGCCGGGAAGCTCTCGCTCGCGATCAAGGCATCGAAGGAAGCGCTCCTGGCCGTTCAGCAGAATGGGGGGTTTTCGGTCTACGTGGTTCCTTTCGCGGCCGCCGGCGGCGAGACGTTCAGCTTCGTCACGGCTTTCTTTGATGACGCCGACGAACCGCTCGTCATCCGCACGCCGCTCTTCGGCGATGAGCCCCCATCGGTCGAGCTCGTCGCCATGCTGACCGCGCCTGCGCTGGACGTCTACTTCTTCGACAATCTGGGTCGGGAGTGGATGAGCTACAGGTGCATCATCGACGATCCTGGCAGCCATCTTTCGACAAGCAGCGAACTGCGGCTGGCCCCGTTCAGCAGCGCCAATTCGTTCGCGATCCTGAACATCCTTCAGGAATGGTTCGGGCTGCGCACGCCTGAGGACGACGCGCGCGCCATCAAGGTGAAGCTCGGCGAAGAGATATGGCCCTCCGACCTGGCGATCCTCGACGCCCGTGATGGCGTGAACGAATATATCGGAAGCGATGGCTTCTCGATCAACATGCTTGAACGCGACGCGACCCGGCCGGGCTATTACCAGGAACGCGATATCGTTGCTGCCCTCAAGCGGTTCCTTGATCCCGAACAGATCATCCTGAACCCATTCAAGCGCGGCACCGACAAGGAATTTGCCGACGTCGTCGCGGGAACCGAGCGCGCCGTTCTCCTCATCCAGGCAAAGGACAGCCCCAACACGCCGACCAGCCTCGCCAGAACACTCGCGCGGAAGGAGCGCACTTCAGAAGGCCAGCTCACGGACGCCCTCGCGCAGGTTCGTGGCGCATTGCGCTATGTTGGAGACGCCGATCCGGTCGCCTTGTCTGTCAAGCGGGGCGATCTCGACCTTCACATCGCTGAGCGCAAAGTGATCAGCGTCGCGATCATCCGCGAGATATTCCCGAGGCAAGCGCCTGAAATCCTCAACGCGCTGCGCGCCGGCGATGCTGTCGGCCGCCCGCTCGTCATCCTCGACTATCCCGGTTTCTGCGCATTCGTTCACCACTTCCCGGACGAAACCGCGTTCGTTGACGAGCTTGAGGCTTATGCACAGACGTTGCTTCTGTCGGACGCGTGGATCACGCCCGAAATGTTTCTGCTCGGGCGTTTCCTGCAACCGCGCGACGACTAGCGTTGCTCGCTGGATTTTGAGGCGGAAACCCTATGCGGCGAGGGGGCGTTCGATCGGAGGATGGTCTCCATCCCGAACGCTGCTTGCCCGGCCGTCGAGAAGATCAGCGATCTTCGCCGAAACCATGTCGGCCGCTTCGCGGAGTCCCTCCTCTATGTGAATATAGCCCTGCGTCACCCCGCGCTTCCCGTGCCCGAGCAGCGCCGCGATCGTAAGTTCCGAGTAGCCCATATCGCCGGCGACGCTGCTGAACGTGTGCCGCAGCGTGTGTGGGGTCACACCCTCAATTCGCGCAGCGATACACAGACGCTGCAACACGTCCGGGACTTGCTTGTAGTGACTGTCGCGGTAGTCCGACGGGAAAACGAAAGGGCAGCCGGCGATTTCGGGCTGGGCAGTGAGCACCTTCAGTGCGGCTCTGCCGACCGGCCGATCCTGCGCGCCGGACTTCGTATCGGGGAAATGGACGGCGGCGCCCTCGGGGTCGACCCAGCTGCGCTCGATTTCCTGCGCCTCCGACAGCCGGAACCCACTGAGAGCAATGACGCGCACGGCCGCGAGGCCGGTCGGATTCTCATCCCGGGTCGCGGCGACCTGCATAGCAGCACCCAGTTTCCCAAGCTCGATGGAGCTCAATCGCCGCGTTCGACGGTTGCTGGCCATCCGGCGCGCGCCCTTTGCCGGATTGGCATCGATAATCCCCAAGCGGACCGCATGCTCGCACATCGAATGCAGCGTCGAGATCACCCGCGACGCGGCGCCGCCGCCACCCGTCGTTTTTCGTCCACGTCCTTTGCCCTTGTCCGCCGCGCTCTTGCCGGTCGCGATGTCGGCCTGCATGGCTTCTATGTCCGCAGGCTTCAGTGCGTTCACCTTGCGGTGGCCGATGAGAGGACGGATATGCCGGTCGATGCGGCTCCGCTCCATCCGAACCGTGGAAGCCTTGATCGGCAGGCGCCTGCGCCCAAGCAGCCTGCCGGCCTCGGCTTCCTCAAGATACCAGTCGCAGACCTCGCCAATCGTCGGCGCCGTCCGCTTCGACTCTTTGACGTCAGCTGGGTCGACGCCCCGCGTAACATCCGCGAGCATTCTGATCGCTTCCTTCCGAGCCTGATCGACCGAGAACACCGGGAAGCGCGCATACACACTGCGCCGCAGACGTCCGTCAGGGTTGCGATATTGAAGCACGTAGGATTTCACGCCGGTCGAGCCCACGCGCACGCCAAACCCCTTCAGTTCACCATCCCAGAGAAACAATTGTCCCGTGGCAGGCACCTTCGCGGTTTCAATCATATGGGTAGTCAGCTTACCGGCCATCGCGCTTTACCTCCAAGCCTGATATTACGTCATCCGGCGGGCGGATAAAAGTAATAAGGCGGTAATCGCATGATCGGATAGCTTCGGATACGTTCAGGTCAGTCTCAACGATTTAAGATGATGTTATATCAGGAAATATTGTATGGTTTCGGGTTTTCAGCGACTAACGGATAGGCAGGGTTCAAACCTTGGTAAGGCTGAGGTCGTGAGTTCAATCCTCACCGGCAGCACCAGCGACGACCGATTGACCACATCAATCCGCGCTGCGTCTAGCGCGCTCCGCATCGTATGGCCCCATTTGATCTGGTTTTGATGCCCTCTTATTCACGGTCAGTGAAAGGGAATGACGATATCGTCTTTGCTTTTCACGAAAGGCTGGTCTGTTAGACCTGCCAGAACAAGAGCATTCGCCCATTCCTCAGGATAGCCCAAGCCGTCGGGACCGCCATCCACGACACGCAGATCTATGAATCTCGAACTGGGCAGTGAGGAGATTCCAAGGTCCGCCGCATTTACACAGGCAATCTTGAAATCCAATGCCGGAAATATTTCAATAAGTCTGTCATGCAATATAACCGCTTGGCTCGAATCCACGCTCCGTCGCACGAAACATATCTGCTCGCCCCCCTGCTTGTAGCTATGGAATTTCTCGATCAAATAGTCGAATTTAGATTGAACCCGATCGAGGTCATCGAGAAATGCGTCAGGGATGTTATGAAAATCATCTCTCAAAAAAACGTGCCCGTACTGAATTCCCGTCCTTCTGTTATTAACAAAGTTTTTATCGTCCTGAAGATAAAGATCCTCGGGGTTAAGTAAATCTTTGAACTCTCCGTTTAAGGCCATCATCAGTCCATCGAAAGGCGTGATCAGCCAATCGAAAAAGTCCGAATCGGCTTTCGGACTATGAATTTTGATTTCGAAGGCGACTTCACACGCCTGACCCAAAGAAACCAACCTCATCCAATCAATCTCCAGCCTCTTGCCCCGGTACGACAGGCAGGGAAAACGTTACGCAATAGTGCCTAATCGTGCGTGGCACGTCAAAGCTGAGCGCTGCAAACGGACTTGGTATGCCGGTTTCCGCAAACAGATGCCCACGTCCCGAGGCCCACCATTCGACGCCCGGCCCATTAAACGTTGCATAGGATAGAGTGCCTCCTGCGGCGGGAGGGCTTTCAAGCAAGATCGAAACCACGTGGTCGTCCAATCGAACATTTTCGATTATGCACTGTGCCCCGCTAGCATCCTGAAACAAAAACCCCTTCCCGGGGACAGCAGGTATCCAGTCATCGTCGAAACATAGATGTGAAGCCCCCGGGGGCAAGCGCATCGGCACTCTTATAAGGCGACCCTCGAGTGCAACCGCGCTCCCATCTGGCCACAATGGATTCCAGGACTCATTCAGATCGATCAAATAGTGACGAACGAGGGCCCTCATTTCGCCGTGCATCATTCGAGCCGCATCAGTCAGATGACCGGGGTCATGAAAGGGCAGATGATACATCGGGCCAGCTAGAAAAGCAGATCCGTCATCTAGAAGAACTCTAGCCGCCTCGTACTGTTCAAGCGCAACATTATTCACCTGAACCGCATTGGTGAAGGAATTTATCTGGCTAAATATGACCTTTGGAAGATATTCCTGATCTGCAGCGGCAGAAAAAAGCGGAATTATGTTCTCTATGTAGTGCTTAAGGAGGGCGCCGTAATCAATAAACGGCCCCCCCTCCCCCTGAATGATGTCAATCCATTTGAGCTCGTATGCATCGCCCATCGCAGCAAAAGCGCTTTTGAAAGCCTTGATGGCTGCCACCGCGTTTTCGTGCACATTATAGGGGCCGCCTGGCATCAGAGCCCCCAGCGCACAATCTCCCCGAAAAGAGGAATGCAACGCCAGGACTCCAAGCTCGTCACCGGCAGCCGCTGCGAGCAAATCAGCCGCAAGACCGAGCATGCCGGCCGGCGTCTGCCCGAATCCAAGCGGCTCGCGATAGGGCTCCACGGCCGCCAAAAAGGTCTCTGGCTCCTCTTGTCCCTGAGACCCGCCCGCCTTGCCCTCCAGCATTAACAATTGGGACTTCGACGGCAGTTGAGAAATTAGCGGCCCGCCCGGCGCACCAAACGCGAATCCCGCGTTCGACTGCCCAATCGTCAGCCCCCCTTCGACACTCAGAAGTCTACCATCCATCTCTTTTTGACCTAGCCGCCCATTCCCCGATACTCAAGCAACCGGAGCCTGCGGCCGAGCCGCATGGCCTGATTTGCGCAATGAGTGGCTGAGGCCGAAACTCGCGCCAACACCATAGGGCGCCGCGACCTCGCTGCGTCCAAACTCGCTTGCGAAGTCGGCCACATTCCCCGTACTGCCTCCGCGCATCATAACCGGCCCGCGCTCGAATCTGGCCAAAAGGCAGACAGCATGAAGATCTCACTCTTCTTCCGTGACATGCAGCAAACTGCTGAACATGAGTTAGCGCTGAGATTTGTCATAGCCGGTCAGGCATGCGGATATGACGTGACTTTATGTTCATCCAGTTCGCAGATCCTTGAGATAGACCCAGACATCGTTCTGGCCTTTCATTCGAACTTTCCCAAGCTCACGCATCATCCCACCTATGGATGCATGTGGAATCCTCCCATATTTTTTGGAAATACACCGAGCACTTTGCGTAACATATTGTCATATGACGGATATTTGTTTGGGGGAGGGGGGATTAGCCAATATATAGAGGACTTGGATTTTGGTCTTCGCAAGGAATACTTCTCCGGAGAAATGTATCCGAGCTGCCAGTCGACTGCCTTCGCAGCTGCTAGATATGAAAATGCTCAGCTAGCGATCGTCGGCACGAACTGGGATGGCCCCCGCTTCGAGCTCTTGTTCAGGGCGTTAAGTGCAAGTGGCCTGGCAAGTTTCTTCGGCCCGCAGGGCGCTTGGGATCATGTCGGGGATGCTTATGCCGGGTCGATTGCCTTCGATGGGAGAAGCGTTTTACAGCAGCTAAACCGAAGCGGAATCACTCTCGCGCTACATCGCGAAGAACATTTGGCCGCCGGAACGCCGAATATGCGATTGTTTGAGGGCATCGCAGCCTCTTCGATCATCATAACCGATAATTTTCAGTTTGCAGGGCCGGATTTTGGCGATTCGTTGCTGTATATTGATCGCAGTCTTCCACCCGAATATCTGGCAGAACAGATTCTCGATCACGTGCTCTGGGTTCGCGAAAACCCTGAGCGTGCCTGCGAGATGGCAGCTGCGGCACACGGTATCTTTTTAGAGAAATATTCTCTTGAAGTAGGGTTGGAACAGCTCGTTTCCGCTCATTCGAAGACTGGTCGGGAAGCCTCGGTGAGAGTTGGCAAGCCGGGACTCCCAAATGAGCCGAAGCGACGGTCGATCGATTGCGTGGTTAGGTCTGGTTTGCGCGATGTGGGACTCCTCAGGCGCGCGCTTGAGTCGCTGCGGCGGCAAACCGTTAACGCAGACATTAGAGTAATTCTCGTAAACAACGGTCCGTCCACGGCTGTGGCCAATACCGTGAGCGCCTTGGGATCAGAAATGACGATCGAAGAGATCGTCGTAGCCCCCATCCAAAACCGGGGGCATTCGCTTTGGAGCGGGCTTCACCGCGTGGAAAGCGAGTTCTTCTGCCTGCTAGATGACGATGACATTATTCACCCCGATCATCTTCGCATTTTATTAGCTACGTTAGACAAAGATCTTGCCGCCAGCGTGGCCTACTCGGGCGCAATTCGCGTTATCGAGAATACCGAAGGGAAGCCAGAAGAAGAATGCAGGTCGTTGGCATTCCTTGACGAGTATGATCGGAACCGCCTTCTCCGAGGCGAGAATTTCATTACTTCTAATAGCTTTCTTGCGCGCTCATCGGCCTTGAAGTCTTTTTGTCGCGAAGACGCCGGCCTTGTCGTCCTAGAGGATCTGTGGCTCTTGATTTGTCTATCTCGGCACGGCCATTTCATACCTTCATGGCGCGCGACATCCGAGTTTTACCAAAGGGTGCGCGGTGACAACATCAGCCATCAAGCCGGTTTGTTTCATCAAGCAGCAGACAGGATTAGGACGCGCCTGCAATTCAGCGGTCTTCTGAACAACGATCAGCATGATCAGCCCACGCTGCAATTTCAGCGCGATCTTTCCCACAGCCCGGCAACAAGTCAGTATCACGTCGTCCATTTCTCGAAACCTACATCCACGACCTCTCTGCCCGGTGGAAATATCGATAAGGTCCGATTCTTCGACGACCATGTCGAAATCGAGGGTTGGCTCCCAATAAATGCCCGATCCAAACGATCAGAAATTTTTGTAGATGGTGAACCCTCGGGAAAACTCTTGGAATTCGAAGAGATCAAGCGCCCCGACGTCGCTCGAGCCCATCGGAATTGGGCTTTGTTCCGCTCGGGCTTCTTTCTCTCATTTGGAACGGACGGCGCGTCTTGTAGACCGTTGGATCTTTACTTTTCTGCCGATGAAGAAAGTCTTTATCGCCTAGAGCGATCTCACCGCATAGACAGCCTTCTTCAACGGGGCTTCGCCGATGCGCCAAGGAACTCGGACTAAAGAACAGCGTTGTTCTGAGGGAAGATTTATGTCCGAACATGTTCGCCGCTAAACTGACTTTAACGTGCCGCTAGTTCGGCGAGCTGTTTGAAAGCAAATCCTCCCGATACCAAGCATATGTCTCGCGAATCCCATCGGCCAGAGAAATGCGTGGCTGCCATCCAAGTTCATTTAGCTTTTTCGAACTCATTAATTTACGAGGTGTGCCATCCGGCTTATCGCGATCAAGTGTAATATTGCCGTCAAACCCCACAATATCGCAAACTAATTCAGCTAGCTCGAGAATAGTTACATCACTCCCAAAACCAACATTGACGTGTTCCGCACCCGAGTAATGTTTCGCCAGAAAAACTATAGCATCTGCACAATCATCAACATGAAGAAATTCGCGGCGCGGCGTGCCACTTCCCCAAACGACAATCTCTGACGCGCGCGCTTGCTTCGCCTCGTGGGCTTTACGTATGAGCGCTGGAAGCACGTGGCTACCACTAAGATCAAAGTTATCCCCGGGCCCATACAAGTTGGTCGGCATCGCGGAAATATAGTCTACTTTATATTGTTCCCTATAAGCCTCGACAAGTTTGATTCCGGCGATTTTAGCCACAGCATACCATTGATTTGTCGGCTCCAAAGACGATGTAAGGAGCGCACCCTCGACGATAGGTTGCTCGGCAAATTTCGGATAAATACACGACGAACCCAGAAAAACGAGCTTCTCGACGCCATTTCTGAAAGCCGCTTCGATGATATTAGCTTCGATCATTATGTTATCGTAAATAAACTCGGCTGGCCGGGTACTATTGGCGTATATTCCGCCGACCTTCGCGGCTGCCACAAATACAATTTCTGGCTTGTTGGTTCCCATCCACCCATTAGTGCTGCGCTGATCAACGAGGTCAACTTCGTTTCGGGCGGCATAAATAAGATCGCAACCTTCCTCCCGGAGGCGGCGGACGAGCCCGCCTCCGACTAGGCCCCGATGGCCAGCAACCCAGACGCGCTTGCCCGCCAGCTGTGCCTCCACCTCAAGCTTCCTTCATAATCGCCGAAGTTTGCATCACGTCCAAATCAGCGCGGACCATTTCTCGGACTAGATCGCGAACCGGCATTTCATGTACCCATCCGAGCTTATCGCGCGCCTTCGAAGGGTCCCCGATTAACAAATCGACTTCTGTGGGGCGGAAATAACGAGGGTCGACCTCGATCAGCACCTCGCCAGTCGCCTTGTCGATCCCTTTTTCATCAACGCCTGTCCCCGTCCACTCTAACCCAATGCCTACCTCCTCGAATGCCCACTCGACGAAGGTCCGGACGTGAGTTGTTTCGCCTGTCGCCAAGACGAAGTCTTCAGGATGATCTTGTTGCAGCATCAGCCACATTCCGCGAACATATTCTGCGGCGTGCCCCCAATCCCTCCTGGCATCGAGGTTTCCGAGGAAAAGGCGTTTCTGTCGTCCTAGTTTGATGGCCGCGGCGGCTCGCGTAATCTTGCGCGTTACGAAGGTCTCGCCGCGGAGCGGACTCTCATGGTTGAAAAGAATACCGTTTGACGCATGCAAACCATATGCCTCGCGATAATTAACGACAATCCAGTAAGCATAGAGCTTTGCAGCGGCGTAAGGGCTGCGGGGATAAAATGGCGTCGTCTCGCTTTGCGGGACGGCCTGTACGAGCCCATAGAGTTCTGACGTTGATGCCTGATAAAAACGCGTTTTGCCTTCGCGACCCAATATCCGGATTGCCTCGAGAAGTCGAAGAGCCCCGACCGCATCCGCATTTGCGGTATATTCAGGCGTTTCAAACGATACCTGCACATGCGACTGCGCCGCGAGGTTGTAAATCTCATCAGGTTGTGATTGTTGCACGATCCTAATTAGATTTGTTGAGTCCGTCATGTCGCCATAATGAAGGATCAAGCGCGGATTTGGCTCATGAGGATCTTGATAGATGTCTTCTATTCTTCCCGTATTAAAGGAGGACGAACGCCGCTTTATACCATGAACCGTATAGCCTTTAGACAGCAAAAGCCTCGTTAGATATGCCCCATCCTGACCCGTAATTCCCGTTACGAGCGCTACTTTTCCATTTCCGGACGACATCTTTCTGTTTTACCTCCAGCTTCGCGCTTTGATCGATCACGCAGTTATTTCGCGATTTCGGCTTGCCGCAGGCTACGCATCAAAGCGATGGCCCATTGTAATCAGCAAGCCCGGTTATCTGAGAGAAAGGTTACCCGCCGTTATAGTATTCCGCGGCGCCAGCAAACCGCTGCTCACCTCGGATCGTTACATAGTGAGTGGGGGCTCGGTTTTCACGCTTGCCGTGTTTGAGATAATGATAAAGTGGCAGGTGCCCGGCCGAAACAACATCCGGATTGCTGGCCAGATAGTGGCGCGCATCGAAACTCACACTTGGCTCCAGATTATGCCATTGCCCGAGCTTCAGATAGTGCAGGAACGGCGGAATACCCGACCTCGCCACCTCCGGATGCCGGCGCAGATAGTAACTGGTATCAAAGTAAGCGTTCGGAATGCGGCCCTCCGAAATGCCAATTTCGAGAAAGTGAAGGAACGGCGGGATCCCTGACTGCAGCACGTCGGGATATCGGCCTATATAAAATGCTTCGTCAAAAAGAGGGTGAGGCATTCTGCCCTCTTTCAGCCCGTAAAACAATAGATGGTTAACCGCAGGATGCGCCGCCTCCGCCACATCGGGATTTTCGGCCCAATATTGCTCCGGGACGAACATCGGGTGGGGTTGCCTGCCTTGCTTCAAACCCACCTGAATGAAATGCGCAAAGGGAGGAACCCCGCCTTCGCCGACATCCGTGTAGATTTCACTGTAAAAGGTGGGATCGAACAACGCGTTAGGTTGATAACCCTCATAGAGGCCGATCCTCATGAAATGCTCCACAAGCGAATGCGAGCTCGCCAGCAATTCGGGATAGCGACGACCGTAAAAGGCGACATCGAAAAGCGCGTGCGGCGCACGGTCTTGGTGAGCTCCCTCTCTTAAAAAGTGTTCAAAGGCACTCCATTGCCCGAGCTGCAGTTCGCCATTGCAAGAATTATAATAGTCACAATCAAAAACTCGATTTGGTACACGGTTTTTTGCAAGTCCGAATTTTAGCAGATGCTCGAAAGGTCCCAGCCCCTCACTTCTCCCGTCTTCTGCGTTCAATGCAACGTAGTATCGGAGGTCAATCAGAGGATGCGGATCCCGCAGCTCGTACTGACCGAACTCCAAGAAATGCGCGAATGGGGATACCCTTGCACGTTGCACGTCACCATTTTTCTCCAAATAATAATCAGGGTCAAAAAACGGTGTTGGCGAGTTGCCCAGCACCCAGCCTTCCCCAAGAAAATGGCGTTCGATTTTCTTATTTGTCGTAGAGTGCTTTAGATAATGCTCGTTATACCACGCGTGATCCAAATACGAGAGAGCCTGCTTCGCGAGCGCGCGAGTAGGTGAGGCGTATTTTATAGGCTGCACCACCTCTATGGGGTCGGCTGATGCAGTCTCTAGTTCAAGCATCTCCGGGGGCAGCTTTGCGATATTCGCGTTAACCAAAACCGCAAATTCCTTGCGCGATATCCATCGCTTGGACTTCTCCTCTAAGGAAGACCAAGGAATCAGTCTATTTATTGCTCTGACGAAACCGCGCGCGAATTCCATTCTATTGATATTATAATCCAATACGTTCGACTGCGGCGGGCTTGTGATCAAGTGCAAAAGCAGGTCCGCCAATGCAATTGGGTCCGATCGCGGAAAGAATTGAGCATTGCTGGTCAACTGCTCACGGTGAACGCTTAGATCAGATGCAACCACATACTGGTTCATCGCCTTTGCGTCCTCAATGACCGTCGACCATCCTTCGAAAAGCGAAGGCTGTAGCACGAAGCTTGCTTCTTTCATCAGACAAAGCTGATCTTCACGCGGAATGAACCCGAGGAAATGGACGCGGTCGGAAATGCCCCATTCTGCGCAAAGCATCTTCAAGGCATCGGCATAACCCTTGGCACGATAGTCACTTTCGCTGCCCGTAAGAACGACCTGCGCAAAAGTACCCCGCGATTTAAGGTGAGCAATGGCCCTAAGTACCACTACGTGATTCTTGTGTATCCAAACCTGATTCGGGCAAATAATGAAAGAACCGTTGATCTTATACTTTGATCTGACAAACTTGGCCCGCGAAGAATCGAACTCATCGAAAGCAGCAAAGCGAACGACCTCAACCGCTTTACTCTCACCGGGATAAAAAGTCTCTACGTCACGTTTGACGTCTTCCGAACTTACTATCAGACCCGCGCATTCGAAACCCCGACGGTGGGAGGCGATGCGGCTTTCCAAATCTGTCTTTGAAAAGAATTCTGGAAGATGTCGATCCTGAAAATCCGGGATCCACGCGACGGTACGATAATCTTGACCATGGATCGGCCAAGGAAAAATAGATGAAAATGGAAAGCCGTCGGGATCGGAGTCGAATTGTTCACGTGTTATCCAGTGAAGATTGGGGAACCCCGTCTTTCTCAGGAAGCTAAAGGATGAAGCATGTGACGCCACGATCGTAACCTCCGGCCTCTCGTCGTCGGAGAGTGTGGCCAGCGCGGAAACGAGGTTTCGGATGTAATAAGAACCTCCCATCCAATTTTCGTCAATATCAAAAACGATAGCATGGTTCTTGCGCTGTGCGCCGACCGAGTCAGGCATGCAGATTCTCCGGGCCGAGGCTCGCTTGGCTTTTGAACCAAGCTGCGTAACGCGCCAAGCCGTAGGGCAATGATATGGTTGGGCTCCAGCCTAACGCCAGAGCGTTACGCGGGTCAGCACGAAGATGCAGGGGGTCCCCAGCACGTACAATACCGTTAAACGATACACGCGCCCTTGGGGCAATCCCAGAAGCCAAGATTCCGAGCACCTCCGCAACCGATACTGCCTGCCCAGTTCCTCCGTTCACCACAGGGAAGTTGGTAGAAGCGTGATCAGCGGCGGCAATCATCAGTTCCGCAGCGTCATCAACATGAATCCAATCTCGACTTTCCAACCCTGTCCCATGAAAATCCGTAGCGCCTTGGGATAGCTTGTTACACGCATCCCACAACAGTTGCTTCTTAAGTCCAGCTCCATAGACCGAGAATAGGCGGATTGCGACGGCTTTCACGTTAAAGTGCTGGCAATATTGTCTTATAAGTACTTCTCCAATTAGCTTATTATAACCATAAGGAGAAACAGGCTTTAGCGGGGTCTCTTCAGAAATCGAAGATAGCGCAGTATTCCCATAAACACTGGCACTTGAAGGAAACACCAGAGACACATCACCAACTTTGCGAATATATTCAACGACAGCCTGAAGAGTGTTAACATTACTTTTAAAGTCTTCGCCGGGCTCGACCAACGACCTGCCGACGGACCCACTACCCGCGCAATGAAAGACTTGGCTTATCGGATCGGAAATCTGCATCAGGGCTTCAAGCGAGACCGGGCTCCAGACCCAGTTGTCGACTGATTCATCATGCAAGGTCTCGTCGCGACCATGACTCATGCCGATTACGCGGAAACCACGCTTTTTGAGCCCGCGAGCCACATGCCGACCGATGAACCCCGTGGCCCCGGTAACAAGAGCAACCCGGGTCAAAGACGGCTCCTCTGGTCTCGATCGACGAATCCGATTGATGCGTCTACCATTTACCTGCTTCCGATCCAAAGATGGCGTAAATCTGGCGCCAGAACGTCAATGCGGATTCCCTCTGTCAATCAAAAGTTCGCCAGCGCTTAAAGATGAAACTGCCTCGTCGCCACGGTTGGCGCTACGACGGATTGTCTCGCTGGCAGATCCCGAAATGACCTTCGCCGGATTGCCTCCCACCACGGAATGCGGAGGAACACTCTTGGTGACGACAGCGTGCGAAGCGACAATCGCCCCTTCGCCAATCGTAACCCCTTTCATTATGACAACGCCAAAACCAATCCATGCGCCATCGCCGATTGTGATTGGTGCAGCGCCGACATCATACCAATCTTTAAACGCCCCCAAATTGCCGCTTTGCCCGCCCACAAGCCAGTCATAAGCATCATTCGCTCGGATATAGACGTTTGTCGAATGTGAATTGTTATCGACGACCGTCACGCCCCAGGACAGCATCACATCACTGCCGATACGAATTCCTTCCGGCTGCGCACAGATGATTAAAGAACCGCCGCCAATCGACGTTCGATCGCCGATCTGGACCGACCCACAGCCACGCTCAAACACGATCTGCCCGGCGATGTCGCACATTGATCCAACAAATACGTATGGTCGATTCTCGCGGAGTACCCGGATATCGACATGGCACCCGGCGGTGTTCGATCCTTGGCCAGCGATTAGTGGCGGCTCGAGTTGCGCAACCCTCGGCGGTCCGAGATAATTCTCGGCGCCGCATTCCACGATATCGACCTGCTCCACAATGACCCCTAGGTGGCGACCGTGCGTAAACATGGTTTGCGTCGTCGATATCGTGACGATACCGAGCCCTTCCGCTGGCTCCAAGTCGATGCTGAGCAAATTACTTTTATCAACCGAGTCAAATATCGCCGGATACGAACGTATAAACCGCTCCTGCTCGACGATCAGTGCCTGCCCCGGAATGACATTGCGATATTTGAATATCAGCTTGGGCTTTTTGAATCGCGACAGATTTGCCCGCAGAATGACTTTGGTTCCGTTCGACCAGCAATAAATCGGGGGCATGTCGGGTGTGCCGTATTCCGGTCCATGCACGCCCGCCACCTCATGCCAAGCGAAGGTGCTCGAAACTGCATGAACTGCATTGCGATCTACAACCGGCGCATGGCGGATGAGAATGAGATCTTCACCGAAACGCACGAAGTCCTCATCAAGAAACCCTGTCGTCGCGCGCCTCTTATCGGCTCCCAACAGGAAAGCAAATTCCTTCCATCCCCCGGCCCGTTTGATCATGTCGATTTCATCGGGAGTTATATCACTAATGATGCGATCCATGAATTCCGCAATATATTCTTCAAGGACATGAGATTCTATGAAATCTACGGGCACGATATAACTAAGCGAAAGCTTTTCAAATTGGTCGAATAATCCCTGCTCTTTTAGCATATTTAACGATGTTCTACGAATCTGGATAAAATCAAAGATCCTTCGATCGCTTATCTGCATAGTCGAACCCACTCGATGATGGTAAAAATAACCAACTGAAGGATCGACATAAATTCGACGGGCGCGGCTTATTAACTCGATGGAGAATGGGTGATCTTCATAGAACACCTTCTCCGGGAAGCGGATTTGATAAGCCGACAGAAGGGACTTACGTATAATATAGCGCCAGGGTGGAAATCCCCACGAGGCGACTGACTGGAATTTCGCAGGATCATCTTTTACGTTCGTTATTAGACCAACGTATCTGCTGTCTGTCCGATTTGGAAAAGTTGTCACTCCCTTTTCGTCAATAAGCGCGTAATTGCATACGAAAACGTCTGAGTCGGTCTTCTGCAAAACACTCACAATTTTCGCGAAGACGTTTTCCTGGACTAGATCATCCGCATCCACAAACCAGACATATTTACCTTGTGCTATCTTCATTCCGGCATTTCGAGCGGCACCCTGCCGCTGATTTTCCTGGGAATGAACTCTGATCCTGGAATCCAAGGCAGCAAACGCAGTCACGACGGCCAATGTATCGTCTCGAGATCCATCATCGACGACGATAATTTCGTAATCTTCGATGTTCTGACAGAGTATGCCAGCCAATGTCGGTGCTATATATTCAGCAACGTTATAACAAGGAATAATGATGGATAAAAAAGGCTTTCCCTTGAGTCCGGAGCGCCTTTTGGAAAGGGGTATGAAATATTTCGAGACGGAATCCCAGCGCGCTCCCCCGAAAATCTCTCGGATAACTTCAGGAGAAACATGTCGCAGCCTAAGAGCTTCAGCGACCGAGACGTTTAGCCGATCGTTTTGGAATTTTTCGACTATGACCTTCGCATCTCCCGGAGGCGCCCAACCTCTCGCAACGTAGAGAAGCTTTATCGCTTCATCATTGGAAAGATCGAGAGTAGGAAAGTTTTGCTTTATACAGTAAGCGGTTTCTTCCCAGATCTGATCAGGATTGTTACTGGAAACGCCATCAAGAGGAAATAATACAATCGGACTTGCAATATATCGGAAGGTAGAGCCCGCGGATATTGCGCGGTGGGCCCAATGCGCGTCGGCCGTTAAACGTAAGTTTTTTGAAAATGGCTCAATCGAGTCATAAATGGCACGCGACGCAAAAAGCGTATTATGACATACGGGAATACCGGAAATGAATGCGTTAACTCCCCATTCTTCGTCTACGCGTACGTCCAACTTCCCGTCCGGGTGGCGCTCAACCGCTTGGCCGCCATAAATATCGGCTTTGTTTCGATAATATTCGGCAGAAATCAAATCTAGGGCGCCCGGCATGTAGCAATCGCCAGAGCCGACAATTCCTATCAATCCTCCGGCCGCCACAGCCACTCCCTTATTGAGAGCATCATACAATCCTTCGTCGCGCTGCTCGATAATTTCCGATACTATATGACGGTAAGATTTTGCGATTTCGATCGTTTCGTCGGTTGAACCTCCGTCGACAATTATGCACTCGACGTCCTCTCGCCGCTGATCACCAATCGCCTGTAGCGTGGAGCGCAAGCCGCCAGCCGCATTATAAGTCGCGATAACCACAGAGAAGAGCGGGGGCTTTGCGCGGTTTCCCCGCTCGATCGGGAACCGCGCGGGGGCCGTCCAGTTTACACCTCTGAAAATAGGCCTGATAGATTCGATCGGCGTGCCAGCCGCACTCATCGCTTGCGACAGGGCAATGTTCAAACGAGCGGAGCGGGCGGTTTTCGCCAAAGCGGCTAGATTGGTGATATTTGGCTCACCCGAGTACACCTCGGCAATGTAATCCAGTTCAAGTGCGGAAAATGAGACGCTTGGAAAAATTGCCGCAACGATGTCCGAATAGTCTTGTCTTGATAGTTGCGAGGTCTCGAGCTTCGTCGGAATATGTATTTGAAACTTTGCGGCACGCGCGAAATGCAAACCACCTGCAAGAGCATCGGCAAGCCATTCTCTATCGATCTTTTGATTTCTATCCGATCGCTCCGTCGGATCCTTCCACGGCGTAAAGTGTCGTAGAAACGCACGTCTGACAAAAAGAGGGGTGAATGGTAAAATTCGATCACTTAAAAGCGTACCCCAGTTAACGGTAGCGGGCCAACCAAGCGTCGCCGAGTCGCTCGCGGGGAAGGAGGTAAGTTCGCCGCCGACAGCATCGACATCCGAGTCTTCGAGTTTGCCAATGACGTCGCGAAGTGATCCGGGCTGAAATATCAGCCCACTTTCGATAAAAGCAACGAATTCACCGGTCGCCACAGAAAGTCCGGCACGGGCCGAAGGATAAAAACCAGCCTCCTCAGAAACGATACGCTTTGCCTTAGGAGACGACGAAACGGCCGACCCACAATCCGGCATCGCATTAACGTGCGACACGACAACGATCTCGACGTCCGCAACTTTCTGTTCAATTATCGAACGGCAAGTCTTGCTTACGCCCTCTTCGTCTCCTGCCTGTATTAAAACTACGGTTAGTTTACTCGACATTTGTACGATATCTTTCTGGCTAATCGATGACCCCGATGCGCTCACGATCAAATTTTATCTCCGGCCAGCAAATCATACCGTTAAGGATCTTGCGGCTTTTGGGTGGAGCAGAAAAGGCAAAAATTGCTGCTTTATCTGCCTATAGAGCAGACGCATCGATTTCTATTCTCGCACGCCCGACATGCATGCAAGGCTACGGTAATCTCAAACCGCATCGTTCCTGTCCCCCGATTGGAAGCGATTGATCTCGGCAACGGCCTTGGCAGAGGACCAGCGTCCGTCGCAAGCGCAATGTAACGAAACTATCGCAATGCACGAAGAGATGCTCTCAGCTTTTCAAGCATTGACGAAAAGGCACCTCGCCTCCAACCCTCGGTCATGCGCTTCTTCTCCGACAATGCCGCTCCGGTGCACCCTGCCGTGTTCGATGCGCTGGCCGCCGCCAATGCCGTCGACACTGCCTACGATAGCGATGCGCTTAGCCGTGCTCTCGACGCGCGTTTCTCGGAGCTGTTCGAGGCCGAGGTTTCCGCCCTCTGGATACCCACCGGCACCGCCGCCAACAGCCTCGCTCTCGCCGCGCTCTGTCCGCCGTTCGCGGGGGTGCTGTGTCACCGCGATGCGCACATCAACAACGATGAGTGCGGGGCGCCCGAATTCTTCACCCATGGCGCCAAGCTGCTCGTCTGCGAGGGCGAAGGCGCGAAGGTGACTCCCGAGACGGTGTGCGCGGTCGCCGATGCGATCAGCGACGGGGTGCATTGGACGCAGCCGCGCGCGCTCTCGATCACCAACGCCACCGAATATGGACTGGTCTACACGCCTGCCGAGGTTTCGGCGCTCAGCGCGCTCTGCAAGGCGCGGGGCTGGGGTTTCCACATGGATGGGGCACGGTTCGCCAACGCGATCGTGCATCTCGGCTGCTCGCCCGCGGAACTGACCTGGAAGGCCGGGGTCGATGTCCTGAGCTTCGGCTTCACCAAGAACGGCGGCATGTCGACGGAGGCTCTGATCTTCTTCGATCGCGCGCTTGCCGACGATACCAGGCGCCGCCGCAAGCGCGCCGGCCATCTGCTTTCGAAGGGCCGCTATCTCGCCGCCCAACTCCACGCGATGCTCGAGGACGACATCTGGCTCGACAATGCCCGCGCGGCCAATACCGCCGCCGCCACGCTCGCGAAGGCGGCCGGGGATCGCTTGCTCCACCCGGTCCAGGCTAACGAACTGTTCCTTCGTGTCGACCGCCAGGAGGCCGCGTCGCTGCGCGCGCAGGGGTTCGATTTCTACGATTGGGCGGTGGGTGAGATCCGGCTGGTGACGCATTGGGCGACCCCACAGGGCGAGGCTGGAGCGCTCGCCGCCGCCATCGCCGCACTGTGAGCCGCCGGTGAGATTCGCGCAGCCGCTTTCGGCGGCGGCACGCTGGCGGGTGGCGCTGCCGTTCGCCGCGGTCGCCTTCATCTGGGGAGCGAGCTGGATCGTGATCCGCGGCCAGCTCGGCGTCGTGCCGGTGCCCTGGTCGGTCTGCTATCGCTTCGCGACCGCGAGCCTTGCGATGTTCGTGGTGGCCAAGGCGAACGGCCTGTCGCTCAAATTGCCTTGGCGCGACCATCTGCTGCTGGCGGTGATGGGCGGATCGATCTTCTGCCTCAACTTCAACTGCGTGTACCGCGCGGAGGCCCACGTCACCTCGGGACTGGTCGCGGTCACCTTCTCGCTGCTGGTCGTCTTCAACAGCGTGCTGGGCCGGGTCTTCCTGGGCCAGTCGCTGTCGCGCGCCTTCCTGATCGGCTCGGGCATCGCGATGCTGGGGATCGCCCTGCTGTTCAGCCACGAGCTGCGGGCCGCGCCGCAGGGGCCGCACGAGGTGGTGCTCGGCGTCGGCATGACGCTGACCGGCATGTTCTTCGCCTCGATCGCCAATGTCATCCAATCGACCGAGCGCGCGAAGGCGATGGCGATGCCGGTGCTGCTCGCGTGGGGCATGCTCTGGGGCGCGCTGTGCGATGCGGGCTGGGCCTGGATCGTATCGGGGCCGCCCGCCTTCGAGCCGACGCTGACCTACACGTCGGGCGTGCTCTATCTGGGCATCATCGCCTCGGCGGTGGCCTTCACGCTCTATTTCACGATGATCCGCCAGATCGGCCCGGCGCGCGCGGGCTATGTCAACGTGCTGACGCCGGTGCTGGCGATGGTCTTTTCAACGGTGTTCGAACATTATCGCTGGTCGGCGGAGGCTGCGGTCGGTGGCGCGCTGGTGCTGGCCGGGCTGGTCGTCGCGATGAGGGCGCGCAGCCCGGCACGATAGTCGGTGTAGCGCGGACGCCAGCCGAGCAGGCGCCGGGCGCGTTCGTTCGAGACGCGGCGGTTCTCGGCATAGAAGGCGCTGGCGGCGGCGGAGAGGCCAGCGTTCTCGATCGACTGGAGCGGCGGCGGAGTGAGCCCCAGTAGCCCGGCACCGAACACGACCAGATCGTTCTGCGGTGCCGGCAGGTCGTCGGCGATGTTGAATATGCCGGTCGCTTGCTGATGCGCCGCGAGGAGCAGCGCCGCGACGATGTCGTCGACATGGGTGCGGCTGAAGACCTGCCCCGGCAGGTCGATCCGATGCGCCTGGCCCGAGCGCAGACGATCGAGCATGGATCGCCCCGGCCCGTAGATGCCCGGCAGGCGCAGCACGCAGGCACCGAGTGCCTGCCACGCCTGATCGGCGGCGTTCCGCTCGGCTCTGCGGCCGTTTAGCGGCGCGCCTTCATCCACCCACGCCCCGCCGCAATCGCCATAGACGCCGGTCGAGGAGAGATAGCCGAGCCACCTGCCCCGCAGCGCATCGGCATAGGTCGCCAGGACCGGGTCGCCCTCGGCGCCGGGTGGCACGGTGGAGACGATGTGCGTTGCCTCGCCGATCCATCGCCGCACGTCGGCCGGATCGCTCGCCCGGCCAGCCTGCCAGACGATCGCGCCTTCGCGTTCGAAGCGGGCCGCCGCGTGCGACCCCACATAGCCGGGGCCGAAAAGAAGGAGGCGCATCTTCACAACTACTCCGTCACCCCGGACCTGATCCGGGGTCCATCTCACGCCTTCGTGCCTGCCTCGCGATGAAGGCCGGAACAAGCCCGGCATGACGATGGGTGGGACTTCAAGGCTGGCATCCTCCGCCCGCGCACCATACATGCCCCTTATGCTCGATGCCGCCGCAACCCCCGTCGCCACGCCCTCCGCCATTCGCCGCGAGGAGTATCGCGTGCCCGATTGGCTCGTCCCCGAGATCGCGCTCGATTTCGCACTCGATCCTGCGGCGACACGGGTGAAGGCGCGGCTGACCGTCCGCCGCAACGGCACGCACAATCGCCCGCTCCGCCTCGACGGCGATGAGCTCGTGCCGCTGACGGTCGCCATCGATGGCGAGGATGCGCGCGACCAGTGGCGGCTCGACGGCACGCAGTTGCTGATCGACCTGCCCGGCACCGATCACCTGATCGAGACCGAGGTCCAGATCGCGCCCGAGCAGAACAGCAAGCTGATGGGGCTCTACGCCTCGAGCGGCCTGCTCTGCACGCAGTGCGAGGCCGAGGGCTTCCGCCGCATCACCTGGTTCCCCGACCGGCCCGACGTGCTGAGCCGCTACACGGTGCGCATGGAGGCCGACAGGAAGGCCTTCCCCGTGCTGCTGGCGAACGTCGACCATGTCGACGGCGGAGACCTCCCCGCCGGCCGCCACTACGCTTTGTGGCGCGATCCGTTCCCCAAGCCCTGCTATCTGTTCGCGCTGGTCGCGGGCGACCTCGCCGCCAATCGCGACAGCTTCGTCACCCGCTCCGGCCGGACGATCGATCTCGGCATATGGGTGCGCGAGGAGGATCTGCCCAAGACCGAACATGCGATGGCCAGCCTCAAGGCCTCGATGGCGTGGGACGAGCGCGTCTATGGGCGCGAGTACGATCTCGCCGTCTTCAACATCGTCGCCGTCTCCGATTTCAACTTCGGCGCGATGGAGAACAAGGGGCTGAACGTCTTCAACTCGCGCTACATCCTGGCCGACCCCGAGACCGCGACCGACATCGATTTCGACAATATCGCCGGCGTCGTCGCGCATGAATATTTCCACAATTGGTCGGGCAACCGCGTCACCTGCCGCGACTGGTTCCAGCTTTCGCTGAAGGAGGGCTTCACCGTCTTCCGCGATCAGCAATTCTCGGCCGATCAGGGGTCCGCGGCGGTCAACCGGATCGAGAATGTCCGGGCCCTGCGCGCCGCGCAATTTCCCGAGGATGCGGGTCCCCTGGCGCACCCGATCCGCCCGGAATCCTATATCGAGATCAGCAACTTCTACACCGCGACCATCTACAACAAGGGCGCCGAAGTGATCCGCATGCTCCACCTGATGCTGGGTGAAGCGGGCTTCCGCGCGGGCACCGATCTCTATTTCGACCGCCACGACGGCCAGGCCGCAACCTGCGAGGATTTCGTGCGCGCGCTGGAGGATGCGACCGGCGCCGACCTCACCCAGTTCCGCCTCTGGTACAGCCAGGCCGGCACCCCGCGCGTGAAGGCCGAGTTCCTGCCCGAGCCGACCGGCGGCCGCGCCCGCCTGAAGCTCAGCCAGGCCGTGCCGCCGACGCCGGGCGAGCCGGAAAAGGCGCCGATGCCGATCCCGCTGCGCATCGAATTGCTGGGCACCAAATCGGGCAAGCCGCTGGGTCAGGAGCAGCTGTTCATCCTCACCGAGGCGACCAGCGAACTGCTGTTCGACGGGCTGACCGAGGCGCCCGTGCTCTCGATCAATCGCGGCTTCTCGGCGCCGATCTGCCTCGATACCGATCGCCTGATCACCGACCTCGCCTTCCTCTCGGCGCACGACGACGATCCCTTCGCCCGGTACGAAGCCACGCAGCAGCTGATGCTCGATACGCTGGTGAAGGCGGTCGACGGCCAGATCGATCACAGCGCGGTAATCGAGGCGGTGCGTGGCACGCTGACCGATCCCGCGCTCGATTCGGCCTTCGTGGCGGAGGCCGTGCTGTTGCCCTCCGAAGCCTTCATCGGCGACCAGCTCGCCGAGGTCGATCCCGAGGCGGTGGCGATCGCGCGCGAATCGCTCCGCACCGCGCTCGGCACCGAACTCGTCGATCTGTGGCACGATGCGTATGCGCGGACGAGCAAGGCCAACCGCTACGAATATACCCCCTCAGCCAAGGGCGCCCGGCGGCTGCGGACGATCGCGCTCGGCTATATCGCGGCGGCGGGCGCCGGGGACTGGGCTGCGCTGGCGCTCGATCAGTACAATGGCGCGGACAATATGACCGATCGCCAGGGTGCGCTCGGCGTGCTCGCCAACAACGAGGCGCCCGAGCGCGAGACCGCGCTCGCCGACTTCCACGATCGTTACAAAGGCGACGCGCTCGTCATCGACAAATGGTTCACCGCCCAGGCGCTCTCGACGCGCGCCGACACGGCGGAGGCGGTCGAAGCACTCGCCAAGCACCCCGATTTCACGATCGCCAACCCGAATCGGCTGCGCAGCCTCGTCGGTGCCTTCGCGGTCAACCAGCGCGCCTTCCACCAGGCCTCGGGCCGCGGCTACCGCTTCGTCGCGGACATGATCCTCGCGGTCGACAAGCTCAATCCGCAGGCGGCGGCGCGACTCGTCCCGAGCCTCGGCCGCTGGCGCCGCTTCGAGACGAAGCGCGCGGAACTGATGCGCGGCGAACTGCAGCGGATCCTCGACGTGCCGGGCCTGTCGAAGGACGTGTTCGAGCAGGTGAGTAAGAGCCTGGCGTAAAGCCAGGCAGCGAATCGGAACGATAAATTTAATTTGGTTCTTGGAGCGGGCGAAGGGAATCGAACCCTCCTAGCTAGCTTGGAAGGCTAGAGCATTACCACTATGCTACGCCCGCATTTCCAATGACTTAGCCCTATCTCAACATCCTCGTTTTACAAGGCGTTTTACAAGGGCAAGCTTTTATTGCCCGTGCGGATCGCGTCGTCAACCTACGGGCTGCGGCTGCATCGCCTCTGCGATCTCGGCAAAGCTTCGGTCGCGCAGGTGCTTAAACTTGAAGGCCTGCTGGATGACGTAAGGCGGAACCTTGTGCTGGAGCGCAATGGCTGAGATGGTCGTCTCCTGTGCCTCCAGCCGCGCCAAATCGGCGTCCTGATATTCGCCAGGATACATCAACTCGCAACTCGCCAAGAGTGCTAGACCTTCCGATACAAGCTCGGGCGATGGGTTTGCGTCACCCAAACCGTCGGTTCGGAACAGCGTGTCATCATCGATCAGCGATTGGATCGTTTCCGTGCCGGATGCCGACCAATCTTCCGCTTCGTCGATGATGATATGGCAAAGCTCCTTAACGGTAGTCGCGCGCTTCTCGGCCTCTGAAAGTGAGGATCGCACAAGGACCCGAGCGCGGTTATCTGCATAGCGCTCGACGTTCCCTTTGAGATAGTTGCCTGCGAACGACACCTCGACCATCGAGATCTTTAAGGCATACATGTCCTCAACGGCCCAATGCAGATCCATGATGCGGATTGCAGGCCCTGGTTGGCCTGGACAGAGCTGGGCCATGTGTTCTCGGAGCAATCGGACCTTGTTATAGGCCGTAGTGATCTGTGCTTGATTAACCTGCATCGTGCATTCGTTCTCAGGGCAAAAAAAAGGCCCTACCGAAGCAGGGCCTTCCGTTCAACGTGAAGGTTTTTATCAGTGCTTGCTGATATCGCCGAAGTCCAAAGCCTTGCATTCGCCTCGGCCCAGCGCATCGTGCATCGCTTCTACTTCGCGGCAAACCTCATCGGTCGTCGCCTCTGCCACATTCGACAGAAGATACTTCACGTCCACGAGGCCCTCCTCGGCCTGCATCCGCGCATACCGAGTGGTAAGGGCCTGGCGGTCAGAACTCATGTCCATCACTCGCCTCCTTCACTAAATGTCCGACCTGAGTCGAACGAAAACCAACAGCCCGCGCTATCGGGAGTTCCCTTTTACAAATCGTAAACTGGCGATCGGGCGGCCTGTGGATAGGTGTGCGCTTAGCGCGTACACCCTCTGCTTGGCAATATGTGTCTCATACGACACAGTTCAAGCCCTACTCGCGGGTATAATGATCCTGAAACATGTCTCCGTCATAGGGAGCGATTTATCCGCTGGCTGAGCGCCACCACCACGGCGGCATCGTCAACGTATGTTCTGCGGATGCGATCGACGTTTTCGGATGACCAAGCGACGACGCGGGCGATCTCCTCGTTCGTCATGTCGGTCCTGCAGAGCTTCGTTACGAAGGTGCCCCGGCAATCGTGGAGATGCTTGGCGCGATCGGGTACGCCAAGCTTCGGGTTGCCGGGCTCGAAGATCCCCTTGCCGTCATTCGCCTCGCTTCGCGCGTCGATGAAGCTCGTCGTCATCGTCACGGGCGCCCAAGGGTCTCCCCTGCTGTTGACGAGCAAGGTGTTCACACCTTCCTTGCGATGGCGAGTGCGAAGCCGCTCGATCAGCAGCTTGGTCTCTGGGATCAGCGGCACGACAGCGCGGCGGCGACGGCCCCTGCTCTTCTTCAGCGCTTCCCGAACGATCGCGTGATCGGTCACCTCGTCGAAGGTGACCGCGCAGAGATCTCCGCGGCGAAAGCCGGTGAGGCAGGCCAGCTCCAGAATATCGATGAACTGCTGCCGGGGCGTATTGCGGCCCAGCTCGCTCGCCTTGAAGGCGGCGATGTCCTCATCCAGCCAGATGATCTCGGCGCGATCTGCGCCTGTATAAATCGCCGGCACGTCGGCCGCGACGTTCAGCCGCACCTTCGCCCGCAGCTTGCACCAGTCCAGCAGCCAAGCCAGCACCGTCACGCCCATGTCGGCGGCGCGCGGCGTTCCCGCCCGCGAATCGCGCCACTTCACGACCTCGGTGATCATCCGGGGATCGTCCCACAGCGCGATCGGCAGTTCCCCCCACTTATCCTCGATAGCGTCGAGCGAGAGCCCCCATGTATCGCGCGTGGATTTGGCGAGCCTGCGCCATTCGGGGCTCATGGTCAGGATCTCGCCCGGCCGGCCGCGACACTGCCGGATGGCAGCGGCAAGCATATTGTCCTGGATCGGCTTGCGATCTTCGTGCGCTTCGGCGAGCGCGGCGAGCGCATCCTTCGTCAGGTTGGGCTTCTTCGGCCCGTCAGAGACCATGATGCGCGGTCCGCCGCGCCACGCATAGACGTACCAGCGAACCGGCCGCGACTTGGTCGCCGCCGCCCGCACGAAGTGCAGCCCGTCGATCATTGCGACGCAGCCCCCGCGTAAGCGGTCGCCAAACTCTCTTGCAGCATCCTGACCAATCGCTCCACTTCGGTCCGATCAAAAACGGCAAACAGCTGCTCGTTGTCGAAGAGGCCATCGCGGCCACCGCAGTCGCCGATCATAAGGGGAGGGGTTGGCTGCCCGTTGATGGCGGCCTCCATCATATCCGCCCAGCCCCCCGAATCTTCGCAACCCTCAGGCCAAGCGAGGAATGGCTCCTCCACCCAATCATTCCGGCCGCATGTCTCGCCCTTTACCGCGACCTCTTGATAAGTGAGATCGTGCTGTCGTGGATATTTTCCGGCTTGCCCCCACTTCGCGTAAACGGTCCCGGCTGGCAGGGCCAGGAACGCTTCGCGGTCTATAATCTTCATCCCAGCTTCCCGTCGGCTTTCAGCTGATCGTACAGCGACTCGGGCTGTTGTGGCACTGCACGCGCCTCCATGATGCGGATCGTGCCATCAGGGGACATCTCGAACCCGGCCACGTCAAGCCCCAGCTCGCGCGCCCAATTCACCGCTTGGCGCAAGGCAACCTTGCCCGCGTAGCGCGGCTTGTCGATGCGAGCCTGTGCGGTCACGTCAGATCGTAGCCCAGACGATATCGCACGGCGGCATAGTCGACCGCGCTCATCCGCCCTGCAGCAGCGTCATCATCCCGCCACGCTTGGATCAGCTGGGCGGCGAGGATGCTGGCCTTCCGCCCGGTTTCCCTGTCGCCACGGCTCCCGTCACGCGTCAGGCGCGCAGCAGCGGCGTGAGGGAAGAGTTGGCGCGCGCGGGTGGCGCTGCGCGTCTCCCATGCGCGCTTGTGACGGTCGCTGCAGAATATCTGCCGTGGATGCCGGTTAGCGAAGCTTGCGGCGCATTCCGGGCATGTGTGGCGGCAAAGCCCTCGCCTCGCCTCCTGCCCCGTTTGCGGAGGTGTGTTGTCGGCGGACATGATTATGCCGCCTCCGCTCGCGTGCCGACGCCCCGCCATTCGACGGTTAACTCCGCGTAGAACATGGCGCTCGGCGATTGGTGGGCGTGCCAGAGCATGGCTTCGAGGATGAAGAGGCGCCGCTCGCTCTTGAGGTAGATGCCGATCGGGGCGGCGAAGGGACTGCCGAGACGGCGCATCTCGCGAAGATCTTCGCGGCCCATACGTTCGGTCAGGACATATTCGCGGATCTCGGCAGGGAGCGCGGCGAGCAGATCCTCTCCGGCGATCGTCGTCTTGCGGCGGCGACGCTCCACGGCCTCGACGAGCGTCGCCAGCTTCTCGGCCGGTGATGCCGTCTGATTGCGTGGCGCTGCTTCCCGGCCCGCGTAGAGCGCCTCGATCCGGCGCCAGTCGGCGGCGATGGCATCCATGATACGGATGCCCGCATCGGCCTCCTGCTGGGTGAGCCCCCCTGCGGCGACCACACCCGGATAATCGGCGACGCGGGCCGCGAGCAGCTCGCCCGCGACCTCGGCGAACACGTCCCATTGGCGGGCGAAGTAGGGCTCAGCCATCGCCTTCACCGCGGTGCGAGATAGCCGATGACCGCGCCGCACATCAGGATCGCGATACCGATGAAAACGCGAAGCATCATCCGATCGCGTCGATCGGCGGGCGACACAGCGACGGGCGGGTACGTGCCGAGCCAATATCGCTGCCCGTTGGGCATGCGGCGGCAAGAATAGCCGGCCTCCTTCAGGTGGCGAAACGCCTGGTGGAAGGTCAGGTCCTCGCCCCTACGCCTGCTCTCCTCCACGAATTGCTGGGTCGTGAATCCGGCGATGCCTGACCGCTTCTCGATGTCGTGAGCGCCGGTCATTCGACGGTCGCCGCGTCGTTGCGGGCGAGCCAATCCGGGCGACTGTCGCCCAGGCGCTTGTCCATCTGCTCTTCGGTCTCTGGCCAAAGGTGCATGTCGTGCACGAGGCGTTCGTACACCTGCGCCCACCAGCCTCTGATGCGGGGATCGGGATGCTTGAAGCCTGCGATCTGCGCCGCGTGGAGGAAGTGCAGCTGGAAGTGGTGCGGGATCGCGTCCAGCTCGCGGAG
>Ga0164294_10000414_pt1 | contig 40637 bp, 43 predicted proteins | sample GEODES005metaG_FD_111479 | JGI IMG/M metagenome (GOLD analysis project Ga0164294, IMG submission 111479) | Oligotrophic lake water microbial communities from Sparkling Lake, Wisconsin, USA - GEODES005 metaG | ecosystem: Environmental > Aquatic > Freshwater > Lake | place: USA: Sparkling Lake... | reverse complement strand
GGGCTGTGATCGGAATGTGGAGGACATGCTAATGAAAGAAGTTAAAGGTGAATTGTTATATGTGTTTGCAGATGACTCGTACATCGTTCCCTATAGCGGGACGGTCAGAGGCGGGGTGATAGTTGATATGGAATACGATGCCCCGACTGCGTTGATGGAAGCCATGCAGGCTCCGTTGGCCAGCGAGGTTCACGAGGCAATCATGCGGGAGGCCAAGGCGTGACAACCACAGACGCTATTGCTCTTGGCATGATCGGGATCGGAGTCTTGGCCAAGGTGGCCGAGGAAGATCCTGACTTCATGGAAAAGGTGTACAACCCGTTGACTCAGATGATACTAAAGGTGCATGGGGTTGAGGTCATGGATGACTTCACTCCTGATATTGCTAAGTTAAAAATGAACCGAGCTCTACAACTATTGGAGACCGCGCACCAGGAATTCGAATCGTTCGAGCTCGAGAATGGAGACGAAGCATGGGAACTAAAGCTAGCAGACTTCTCGTTGGAGTAGTCCTCCTCTCCTCGGCGCTCGTCGCTCGGGGCGAGGACGGAGATGGATACCTCGGTATCCTTAACGCCAACGAAGCATTGATTGATTCGATCAGTAACGAATCCGGAACTAGAACGGGAGACTTCTCAACGGTCTCCCTCCTAAGTTCCGTGACGGAAAATGCTCAATGGGTAACCAACGGTCCCGTTGTGGTATCAACTAGCGGTGAGGTATTGGGGACCTTAAGCACAGAGGAGACGAACACTCACTCGATATTCAACGAGTCGATCTATGTTCAGATCCCCTTCTCCGATAGAGAAGAGGCTTGCATAGGTAGTCTCAATGATAACTTCTCAACCGTTGGCCCCAAGATCTACGACTCCCAGTCGGAAGAACTTAAGGCTCTTATAAAGGAGGACATATTTGAATATGAAACAAAACCATAACCTACCTTGGGAGAACTAATGGCAACGCTAAACGAAAACATACCAAGCTTCAAAGCTATGGTTAAGAAGTCGTTCTTCACAAAGAACAAAGAGGACACAGAGTTCTACGGAGTCTATGTGTTCGCCTTGCAGTCTTGTGCCGGAACAATTCTAACCTTCCATGTGATGACTGACTCTGGAATGTTGCGAAGCCGTGTGCCCATATCTGAGATATATACGCACGAGCCAACGACGGACATCCCATTCAATTACAAACAGCTTTGGGATTGCTTCAGCGAAAACGTAACCGTTACAGAGTATAGCTTCCTTGCCTACCATCGCGCACAGATCCTACTACGGGATGCGACTACGGTATGGGGCACATACTTGTTTACGGTTGATTGGTACAACAATCCGTACAGCGACGAACCGTCCGACTACAAGTGCGGCCATGTGTTTGCTGCAGACGACGGGTTTTTGCTTTGCATGCCAAACAATCGAATCTTCTGGCGAGATTCGAATTGGGTGACAAAGAAGTTGCCAGATAACCTCAAGCAATTTAAGGTTGATACCGAGTTGCCATCTGTGGAGAACCAGAGTGATAAGTGGGTGACTGAAGACACCGATAGCTTTTACTACGAACTCCGTAAGGAGGAAACAGTATGAGTGACATTAGTTATGACTCGCTTCGACAACGAGGCGATGTTACATTCGAGTCTATGCAAAATGGTAAAGGTGATTCCCCTCGGAATATGTCTGATCGGTTCTATAAGAACTATCAGTCTATTGATTGGGGCAAGAAGAAAGCTTCGCCCAAGCCGGGCAAGAAGCAAGTATTCAAGTACCCTAGTCTAAAAGACTAGGATCTAGTATGGCATCGTGGCGGAAGTTGGAATCGTAGGTAGCAAACCTGCGAGCCAGCTCCCGCCTCGATGCTGTTACCTGTTGATCCAGTTGAGTGATCGCTGACTCTAGATCCTTGGCGTACTCCTCGCCATCTTCAATGTCTTGGAGCACGGCTTGGTGTTCGACTCTCAGCCCATCAACATCCTTACGTAGCTTGGAAATTTTTGTGGCTTCCTTCTTGAACCAAGAAGAATACTTCACGGGTTTTTTCACACCCTCAATATTCATATAGAAAACGTAGTTGGCTAGTGGCCAACTAGCAAATTATTTATTAAACGGAACGACCTTATTCAAAACATCACGACGACCACCGCAAGACCAGCATCCCTGCACATTTGTTCCGAAAGCTTTGTCAATTACCCAAGCAATCGGCTGAGCCACCGTATGCACCAAATCACCAAGTCCCCGTGTTCCTTTAGCGCATGGCCCATTGTTATTCATCGCACAAAGATAAGCATGGATTGCGTCTACAATCTTAGCATCTACTTCTAGTTGGTTGTTCCTTCGGTGCTGAACAACCGCTGCAATTAGATCCGCAAAACTACCAGCATTAATTACTTGCTGAGTGTCGGCGTCCTTGTAAACAAACCCAGAAGCGGGATGAATAGACGTATCACGTATGTAATATTGTTCGCTCATTTTTTCTTGGACTTACCCGCCGCTGTCAAAGCAATCGCAATGATCTGGGCTTTGCTTCGGGGCTTTCCCATCGCACCCTTTGCTTTACCGCTCTTCTTATTGTCAGCGTATAGTTCGCTGATGTTCTTCGACACGTTACGTCCTAATGGCATATGTTCCCCTTAGTAGCCAATGCTTTTTGTTTCTTGCTTCGGGACCAAAATCTTCTTCGACTGTTTTCCCGTTTTCATTCTTAGCGTGGCTGGTTCTATCGGTTGTGAAGCCATACCTTTCGGTACCTTCTGGGGCTGTGCCGAGTAACCCTGTCTCCCTAAACCAGAACCCTTTATCTGTTTCATCGGGGAGAGTTTCTTACTTGATTTCGTTCCGTACATAAATTTGTATCTACTGTTTTAACCTTGGTTTGGCAACCTAGTATTTTCCTCGTCGGTTCGACGGACTAGCTTGAGTTGATCCCCCTGGACCCGCCCAAAGATTCTTACAAGCCCAGTACCTAGCGCTTAACTTGGTTCCTGGGTTAGCGCAGTTGTGTCTAGCTCTGAAAGACTTACGAGCAGCTGGGGAATAGTTATGGCCATAGCCTTTGGCTCCGAAGTGCACGATCTTTTCCTTGCCGTCTTGGCATGCTTTGACCACACGCTTCTTGCCTGCAATCCACGAAGGCCGTGGCCTATTACATGGCATGTCTTCCTTACTCGGTCTTCCTATTGGCATCAGCCAGTCCTCCGTCCAAGCCCCGAAGTCCTAGGTAGACCAGAGGGTATGTTAGGAAGGTTCCCGCTAAAGCTTACGCTACTTGCGAATGGTATCGTCTCTTCCTCTTCGTCTTTCTTTTTCTTTGGGCCACCCAAAAGTTTTGTGAATTGCTCTATGTTGAATTGATTCGGTTTGATATCAGCGGCTGCTTCTTCTGCTGCCGCTTGCTCAATACCTTTGGCAATCTTCTCTGCCGCCGCAACCCCACGCTCTTCGGGTGTCATCCCAACTTCTTGAGCTATCCTCTCCGCAGTCGCTGCACCCGTTTCTTCGGGGGTCATAACCGGGAAGTCTGGCATAGGGGTAGTAGCTTCGGATAAATCTTTACCAAGTTTAGGCATTCCAAATTTCTGTTGCTCCAGTATCGCTCCTAAAGTTTGAGTGTCCCCGTTGAACAAAGCTTCTTCTGCTTCCCGTCTTTTGACTAGACCCCCTAAGGTTTTACCACCTGCCTTGTTCCAAACCCTAAACTGTTCGGCTGCCCCCTCGAAGTCTCCGGAGTTAAGCTTCTTGAGCAACGTACTTTTGGCGAAGTTTGTCGGCCCAATGTTGTAGACTAAACTTGTAAGTGCGCTGTATTGCTGGTCGTTCAACGGAACTTTAACGCTATCGAGAACGCTCGGTCCGTATTTCCTGTTGATAAGGTCGGGTAACATTTGTTCTGCTCTTCCCTTATCAATCCTATATCCTGGGCGCAAGTCTGGGATATCGTTATCCGTGAACCCATAACCCACGGTGAGCTTTCCTTTTTTCTTCTTGTTATCTAGGTCATAGTAAGCGTCTGGTCGGAATCCTTCGAACGTCCTAAGAATATCAAGACCTTCCTGCGAAAACATCGGGCGTCCCTCTGATCGTGCATCGATTGCGTCTGTGAATGTATCAGCCATATTATTTCTTTCCTCTTCCTAATCCAGTCCAACTTATCCTAGCCGGACCTTTCTTCTTACTGGCAGACCTATTGCACATCGAGGCAGTAGGACGGCATGCAGGATATTCACCCTTGCTCGAGTCTGATCTTCCGCAAGGACCTCCGGTCTTGCAGTTGATCCACCCCTTGCCTTTGTTCCGTTTGAACCACCCATGAAGACCGTATTTCTTTTCGAGTTCAAAGCCCATGTTAAGTCCTCATCGCATCTTGTGCATGTTGTAGTGTTGGCTCAGTCGAATTCCAATCTGACCAACCCTCTTCCTCAAACTCCCAACACCCGCTCATACCTAAAGCAATCGCCGGGATGAGGATCGACCACCACCATTTCATTTCGAATTACCCCAGTTCTTCGCCCCGACTTTACGGCATTTAACCAATGCCCCGCTGGCATAGGCTGAAGGCCAGACCTTATACCGAGCCTTGACCTTGTTATAACAAGCGTCTTTTGGTTTGGTTTTTCTACCTAAAGGCATACTCTCTTATCTCCTACAAAAAGACTGGACAGTCCAGCCCCAAACCCCTAACCAAGAAAGACCCCTCAATTATGAGAAGATATAAACCAAGCCCCGACGTAACCCCGCTAGACCAAGTAGTTGTTAACCTATTCACGAAGGTCCCACTGGCAATCCTTCGGGGGCTCTTGTGTCCTTGGACATATGTGGCTTTCTTCATCTGGGCCTGTGGGTACTTCGGTTTCATCTTCGTCTTTGGGTTCTTGTTCTCTTACGTTCCGGCTAAGATCTATCAGTTTATTGGCCTAGGCCCTTCGTTCTAATCTGGGCTTCGATCCTATCCACGGCATACTTTTTAGCTTGTTGTGCGAGATCTTGTAATTCATCTTGTGCACCCTCTCTATCAACCCTAGCCCGATTCGCTAGACTCCTAGCTCTAATCGGGGTGAGAACTCGCTTAAGGTACTGCCCGTTGTACTTAGCATAATCGTAGTAAGTATCTTCGGTTACGTCGACCCGCACCTGTTCTGGCCTCCCCTTTCGGTAGACGTTGATCTTTGTCAGACGACTTATCCCCGGAACAAAGAGATCGGCGCCAACAAGAGGCGAGAGTACTGGATGTGGTTTAACTTCGGGGAAGAAACCAATCCGCTTCGTTGAAGCAGCCCAAGGATATTCCTCAACTGGCTCGCCTAGGCGATTAAGTCTGGGCGACCCAACTTTAATAGCCACGGGGGTTAAGCCAAGCAAGAATCCGGGAACCGTGCTATTCAGTTTGCGGTAGTCAATCTGCTCTACCATCCCCCGTTCGTTAACCCCCACGGTCTGACTTAACCATTTAAATAACCCCGGATTTGTAATACCACCAACGTATTGGCCGGCTCCCTTCTGTAACGCTGCGACTGGATCTTCCTTAAGTTTGAGGATATCAAACAAGCTCTTGGCACCCGATAGAATATTCTTTTCGAACACCACGCTACCGAGTGAAGCCGCGGTATATGCGGCTAGTGTAGTCGCATCCTCGTCGCTCATAGAGCCGTAACGGATAGAGTCCGACAACATACCGAGACCACCAAGCACAAGGCTCAATCCAGGAATATCGGAATGCCTGAATTGAAGCGGTCCCAGCGGAGTCGTTATCTTCACAGAATTCTCAGCCCACCCAGATGCTCTCAATTGATCTCTCTTATTCTTGTTCGACGGTCCGAGACCGGTTACTGCAAAGTCCGCTTTGTCCCAAGGGTCTTTCATGTCTTTAAAAAACAAAGACGCCAAGGCTAAAAGTGCTATCGTCCCCATTGTCGCCTGAGCTTGAAGTTTGTAAAACTCCACTCCCTCTGGGGATTTAAACTCGTACTTACTCCCCATATTCCCAGCTAAATTCCCGAAAGAAAAACCAGCCATACGGGCAAAACCATATGGCGTATAGTTAAGGCTGGAGTTCACAACGTTTGCAACAGTTCTAGTAAAAGAAGTAAACGGTGCAGCCAGTTTAAATCTATTACCTATCCTCGCGATCGCATCACCAATCCAACCAAGTCCCCCCGTAGGATCGTTATTAAACGTCGCGACCTCCGTAAACTTTTTAATCCCCTTTATGGTTTCATCCGCATCTTCCCCACCAACTTCTGTGGCGATCGCTTGTTCCCTCAACTGAGCTATACGCCTACGTTTACCTGCTTCAATCTTTCTGTTCTGAACTCGGTAAGCCAAAGACTTAGGTTCTAAACCGTCGAGAGTTCCGAACTGATCAGCCCCTGCTTCCCTCGCGACTTGTTCCCTAATACCCTTCATCATGTCGCTGTCAGCCGAGAAAAGATTATTCATAAGTTCATTAGTCTGTTTAGGACTCATGTTCTTCTCTGACATTAAAAGATATCTCATCTGCATCCGCAACTTAGCTTCGTGAGCGATGCTCGCATTAAACGTATCAGCTGCGGCCATTGCTCTGCCCACCAGTTTCCATAACGCAAGATAATTATTTAATGACCACTTGGCAGTAGCCTTCGCACCTTTCGGTAAATTAGAGTCGATAGAGAAAGAGTCTAGCGTAGTTAGCTGTTTCTGGTTTTCAGAACGAAGCCTACCAAAACCTGTGGCGAAAGCATCCATAGCTTCTTGAGGCGCAACTCGGCCTAAGTTATCCCAATACGTCATAAGAACGTCGTATATAAATCTTCCAGGATTAGCTCTAATCTTGTTATCCACATTCAAAGCTGCTGCGTACCCAATCGCAGATGTTAAAAGCTCTAGTCCAACATTACCACCCGTCGACAACAAATTGACAGACTGCGTTCCGAAACCGGACAACACTCCGGCCTTCCACACGGAACTCATAACATCCAAAACATACCCAGCCTTTGCGTAACCCTTAGCTTGCTCTGCCAAGTTCTGAGCGATAAAGCCCTTTAGCTGAAGCGCTGCGACAGTCCGTTGATCAGACCCTTGGGGTAACCGTTGTACCGCTTCTCCCCGCTTCTTAATTTCTGCGACCACAGCTTCGTCCCAAGCAGGGAGATCAAAACGCTCCGAGATGGCATTATAAAATTTTTCTTCGTCAAACGCCCCAATGTTCATAAGTTCAAGCATCTGATCGATTTCTTTTTTGGGTTGCTTCGATGCTTTGGTGAGTGACCGTTTCAAAATATTATTGAGTTGGCTTGCTCCCGAATCTTTCACAAGCCTGTTGTAGTTGGCCGTGATCAGATCAGCTAAAACTTTTGTTTGGGCGTCGTTTAAGTTTGGTAGCTTCTCTTTGATAAGCCGACTTAGCGAGCCTACTGTAGCTCCCCGTTGGCTGATATGCTTACGAGCTTCCGCCTTGAAATCAACAAGCTGCCTTACTTCTTTGGCGGTAGCCACAATCTTACCAACATCGAAAGTTCTATTGACTGCCGCTTGAAGAGCAGTCCTGTCGGCATCTGACATCTGCCCCTCAACCTTTGCGGCCCGGAGTCTTGTGTCCTCGTCCAGCCTAGCTTGGAGATTTGCCTTGGTCTGGTTAAAGATTTGTTCAGCTAGCCCAATCCTCTCGACTAGATCCGTGAGCTTCTGCTCCGGTGTGCGGGTATCTTCTATAGCCGTCTTCTTGGGATCCATCTCTTCTCGGAACTGAGCATTCACGTACTTGCGAACCTGCCTCTCCATTGAGTCAAAGAGACCCTTCGGAGTTGTCTTCTTATCCATGCCTAGAGATTTGAGAACCCTATCGGTAACTGAATCGGAAGCGTACTTGGCAAGACGTACCATCAGAGGAAGAGAATCTTTCTCGATCGGTTCTTCCGATGTCGGCTTCTCTGATTCTGTTGTGTTGAAAAAGTCGAACACCGTTTGGAGTTCAATTGGACGGCTCTTCCTGGAAACTTGGGAGCGTCCCTTATTTATTTGTGCCGTCGCAACTTCTGCCGTTGTGGCTACCGCTCCGGTCTTTATCCGCAGGTTAACAAGCTTCGAGAAGAAGTTCTTGTCTAGACCCACAAGTTGCCTAATGGCTTCCCTAGCGTTTAGGTTTCTTAAATCTTTTGGCAGCGGGCTAGCCTTTGTGGTTGGGTCAACTGAAGCTGTGATTTTTGTTTCCAACTCTGCCATCAGAGCTGGGTAATCAATACCAATCCGAGTTAGATATTCTTGGAAGCTCTCCTGCTCATTCGGTTCGAGGTCGCCGAAGAGAGCAAGAAATTCATAGAACTTATCTTCTGGACCAGGAGTTGCAATAACTCCTATACCCTTACGTACTGCCTTAGCTGCTAGCTCATTTTTTAATTCCTGTATCAGAGCCCTTAGTCTTATAATCTCGGCATTCGCCGCAAGTAACTTCTTCTGAGCGTCTTTGATTGGCTTCGTGTACACATTAACCATCTGTTCCGGTGTGAATAGGTTAGCAAAGACACGCCCCGCTTGCAGGTCTTGCCCGCTAGCGGAGAGGATGTCCTGCGCAACTGAAAGGATATCGTAAAGATCGTTAGAGTATTTATCGCGCAAAGCGCTCAGCTCGGGGGTATTACCGCCCTTCTTAATCTGCTGGTCCAAGCCGTACACCGCATCCTGCAGCCTCTTCCCTATTACCGCCAACGTGATGATACGTTGAGGGTTGGAGACTTGAGTTTCAGATGCTCGATCGAGAGCAATCTTGGCTTGGAAGATATCATTCTCGCCGGCGTTAGCGTCCACGAAATCATTTGCCTTCTGGAGAAGTTCCTTGTTCTCGTACGGGAAGTAAGTCCTCACTTTGAGAAGACTAGATATATCTTCGGGAACGCTCAGCAAACTACGCTTGAGAGCTTGAGTGGCCATGGGGTCGACTGAGGCTGACAACTGAGAAACGACTGATTGGGCCAGTTTTGTTTCCTTTAAGATTCTAGCTTGTCCTGGTTGAAGTTCTATTAAATTAGACACTTCTTGTAAAACTTTGGCTAGCATAGACTCTTCAGCAAACTCTTTCGCTGTATATATAGCCGGTGCTCCTTTCGAAATAAGTTCGAACAACTCTTTAATAAACTTTTTTAACTTTTCAAATGCAGTCGGTCCACCTTCAACTTGTATTGAAGCAAGAAAGGATTGAAATCTCGGGTTATTGAAAGCTTGGGCCATGAATTCCTCAAAATCAGATAGCTCATATGAAAAGTCTTGTTTGGCTTTCACGGTAGCGCGGGAAAGAACTTGTGCGTATAGGCTTTTAATATCCTCAACTTTATCTAAAACTAAAAATGTTTGTAACGGGCCGTAGTCAGACAAAAGATTATTAAGCTCGTCTATTTTATTTTTTCCTTTTGTTAGTTTTGCCTGTACGCTGGGCTTGTTTAAAACATCAAGAAGACTGTCCCCCCTATTAGGAGTAGCTCTAGAAAAGTATCGTTTGTCTCTGGCCCGATACGAGTAGCCACCGTCAACCAGTATTGCGTTTTGAACCGCTTCGTGTATCTGAGCTATTCTTAACGTGCCCTTGTGAATAAATTCGTGGAGAAAAGTGGAAGCTAACTCATTATTAAAATTACGTTTCGACTCTGTATCGTCGGCGGAGTAGCCGTAGTTTCTTAAATAATCCGCAATCAATAAGTTTTTGTTCAGGAAGATTCTATCTGGTTTTGCTAGATAAAACGCGAGGGTCTCTGATTCCAGCCTTTTGTTTTCTTTTACAGTAAACTTTGTTGAACCCGGATATAACTTCTGGTACTCTGCAATCGTATTAGCGGGCGATATACTTGTCTCTCCGGACTTAAAAATCCAGTCCCATCTGGGGTTATCAACTATATATTTTGCTAAGTCTTTGTAGGGTTTTTCTACCGGTGTTGTTTCGTCCGCGATATTTTGCATTATATCTTTTAAATCGCGGGAGTTAAAGAACTCATCATAAAGTTTTGATAATCTTACGAGACTGTTGCTGTCGGGTTTACCGATGACGGGAGAGCCTAAAGGATCAACCGAAGCCGACAACTGACCAGTCGAAAAGATATTGTTCTCAGCTAGGGTATTGGCAACCTTCTCCCGTACGCTCTCCACGATCCTATCGTACTGACGGCTATGCCCAAGGTTATACTTGGCCATGATTCCCTGACGAGTCGGGGGATTCTCCATCTCCTTTGCACGGAATAGAAAGTCGAATACATCCTGCTCCTGTTCAGAGAAGGTCGAAAACAGTTGATCGAACACCTTCGATAGATCATTCCTCGCTGCTGCTTGCGACGGGCTAAAACCGGGAGCGGTAAGTTCTCCAGAAATAGTTTTTGGACCCATCATCTCTTCGAACGATTGATCTTCCTCGGCTTGTTTACCCGCTACCTCTGCATACTTCTGAACAACTTCGTCAGCATCGCGGGCAACAATATTATTTGCTGCCTCTTCCGCTGCGCTTTCTTGACCCTCAAGCTCTGAAGCAATTTCCTCTGCGGTAGCTTCGGCAGTTACGTCCTTGGGTTTCTCCACTTTCTTGATTTGTTCCGATAAAGGCTGGAACCGAGCCCGTTCAACAGATCCCGGTACGTCGACACGCCCAGCTTCGTAGATTCCAGTCCTTCTTTGTTTGTCTCGAGCATCTAACATCGAGTTATAAGCCCTTTGATAGAGATAAGTGGTAAACACAGCACCTTGGCTGGGATCAAAAAATTTAACAGCGTCAGGAATATCTTCCCCTACAATAGCTTCGACCTCGTTCGGCTTAAATGTTGGGAATTTCCCAATGAGTCTGCCGACTGTCTTCGCCCATATCGCACCTTTTCTGGCGTCCCTAGGTTTTCCCAGCCCAAAGTCTTCGTTGATCTTCTTAACAAGTTCTTTTTGGTAGGTCGTTTGCTCGAACCTCCTACGAACTGCCATTGGGTCAGTGCTTGCTGATAGAGTTTCTTTACCGGGAATAGCCGTTCCCTGTTCGTCCCTAGCTTCTCTAATCTTTGCGAATGAGTTCCCGTAGATAAGATCGGAGACGGCTGTGTAATAACGTTCGACTGGTGTCTGGTTAGCGTACTTCTTTGGGATTGTTTCCCCAACGAACTTACCTAGCCAATTCTTGATCATCCCCAACGAACGGAGAACCGAGTTGGGGGTCAGACTCCGAACCTTATCCTCTGTGATATCGCCGAGCATACGGCGTTGGATGAGTGTTCGCAGATATTCTTCTGCTAAACGCCCACGCCGACCGGCGATCTGTGCAAATTCTTGAATGAGTTGTTCCTTGGTCTTACCCGTTGTGTCGATACCTGCATACTTACCGACAACTTCTTGGATCTGACCAAGAGTGAGAGAGTTTTCAATCTCCTCGCTTTGGCGAATAAAGAAATTTTTAAAATTTTCTGGTGTGACTTGGTCTTTTGGTACGGTCGAGGCAAAAAGATCAAACGCTGCCCACCCATGTTGAAGATGCAAGAGCTCCTCTTCCAGAACTTTTACGAAAAAATCAGCAGCATCAGTAGTTACGTCAGCCCGCAACCGGCTAAGCAATCTATCTGGATTAACTTGGATAACGTCCAAGGCATTCATGTCCTTAGGATCAGACAAAAGACCTGCTCCTTCTTCCCGAGTCGTGAATACTACACGCTTGATCTTAGGTCCACCCTCTTGGGTGATCTCTCCTTGCCTCCCCCGTGTCTTGGCTGCGACCTTACGAATGTTATTGTATACATCCGCCAACCCTAAGTTGAGCAACCGAAGTACAGCCCGAGTTCTTAAAACTTTTTCTTCGCTAGGTGTTGGGCCTAACCATGCCCTGACTGACTCTTCGTCGACTCCGAGCTGGTCAGCCTCCGCTATTACCTCTCCAACCTTTGCTTGGAGCTTTTGCTCCGCCTCAGTTAGTCTCTCTTGTTCGGTCTGCGGGGCGGTCGGCTGGCCTGCTGGAGGTGCCACAGGTGCACCAACTTCTCCAGCCGGTCGCTCCTCCGCTTTGGGAGCGGTAGGTTCGCTGACTGGGGCTGGCGGGACGGCGGGAGCTTCGGGAGCTGGGGCTCCTGTTGCGACTTCTGGCGCTGTTTCTTTCGGTGCTTCAACTGTTGGGGTCTTCGGAGTTTGTTTGGTAACAATATCCTTTGCTTGAGTTCTATCTAGCCCTTCGATGTCCGCAGGTAAATACCCCAGCTTAGAAAGAGCTGTAACTTGTTTCTTGGTAGGTGGAAGTTTTTGAGTTACTGGGGTTGCGGGTATAGAAAAAGTTGTCGGGTATTGGTCAACACTAACCCCAGCAAGGTCTCTTGGGTTTTCCAGAATTTTCTTTTGTACTAGAGAAGCGAGTACCTTTCTCATTTGTTCGCTTTGCAGGCGGACCTGAAGATTATTGACTCCTTGGTTTTTTAGGAGATTAATTGTTTGCTCAACTGTTTTAGACCCCCTAACGGTTGTAACCGGGCCTTCTTGCCTTGCCGCGTAGGCCCCCACCAATCTAGCAGTTTTTCCATCTTTTGATATAACCCCAAACGTCCGGCCTCCCCCCGTTAAATTAAATTCAAATCCTTTTTCTTGTTCGACCGGGGCTGCGGTTTCAGCCATAGGAGCTTCGACCTTCGGTTTAGACACATCCGATTGTGGAACGTCCAAAGTTTCTGCGTCTGACGTATTGGCTTGTTCCTTGATTGACGCCCTAATTGCACGTCCAGCTGCACGAGCTTGGGATTCGTCCAGCCCCGTCGCTTTCATTGCAAAGTCTAGGTAATCGGCGTCTCTCGCGCTCTTGGTCGCTTGAGCTACAATGTAAAGTGCTCGGTCGATATCATTTGCAAAATTCAAGGTAAACTGTTTATAACGAGGTTTAGCCCCTGCGAGATTACGCGGAAGCTTTGAAGGCGCAGGAGTTGGAGCTGGTGCTTCAGCTACTGGAACAGGAGCAGGTGTCTCAACCACGGGAGCTGGAGCTTGAATCTCTTCTTCTGCGACAGCCTGAGCTGACGCTGGGGCTACTTGCTGTAGCGGAGCACTCTCTTGTTCTGCGATTGGTTTAGCTTCTACGATTTCAAGAGGGGTGGGCGACGGAGCTTGAACGACAGCAGTAACTGGTACTTCCTCCGCAGGTGCTGGCGTCTCAGCTACGGGTACAGGCTCTTGAGCAACGACTGGAGCTGGTTCTGTAGGCTGGAACGCTTCACGAGCTCTAGCTTCGGCCTCTTCGACTGTCGGTCCTTGCTGCGCCTTGGTCTCTGTCTCAAAGTCTACTTGTACTCTCGTCTTCTCCTCTTCGCTCAAAGAAGAATATGTTCCCTGCTCTTGAGTAAGCACGACGTTCGGAGCCATGCCCAATACTCTGGCTTTATCCGCAATCGAAAGACCATCGTAGTATTTCTGGGCATCGGTCGGGGTTGCCACGCTTGGCTGAACTCCCAACACCTTCTCGAATTTACCTTCAGCCGCAGCTTGAACCGCTTCCCTTGTAACCTCACTAGCACTCGAAGGAGCGTTCGCGTCGACAAGAGCCCGTGCTGTCTGTAACCCAGCGATAGCAATACTTCCAGGAGCCTGCACAAACATTTCAGCTGCGATTTCTCCGGGCTGTAGTTCAACGGGTTTGCCAGTCGCAAGAGGTGCAGCAATCTGTGCTCCTGTTTCCCCGACACCTTCACCTATGGTTTCAACACCAGTAATCGCGGCACCAACCCCGACCTTCTTTAGGCCAGAAGCTTTGGATAGTTTTGCTGCACCTGCTATGTATTTTCCGGCACCAAAGGTTGCCAACTCAGCAGCGCTAATTACAACACCGCGAGCGGCAGAGTACGCAACCGCATCCGAAACAAACTTTGGGTCGTCGAGAACTGATTGCACATCTTGAGCGTTGGCAGGGTCAAGCCCGCGTTTCCCAACTTCTTCAATTACCATTTGGTTGAAAGTAATTACGCCATCTACTACACCGGAAGCAGCGCTCCCGACAGCAAGACCTGCCCCGAGACCACCGACCGGCCCACCCACGAGAGTCCCAGCAGCGCCAGCTCCTGCCCCAAGTGCGATAGCTGGAGCACTTGACGCCATGCTCTGGGTGAACAACGGCAATGCGATATCAAAAGGGTTGGTGAGAATTCTACCAGCCGAACCGAAGAACCCGAGTTGGTCTTCCGTAAACTTCTTTAACTCGGGATTAACATATCTATCCCGCTGTTCTCGATACTTCTGAGAGATTACGTCCGAAGCTGTCGCAGTATCAGTCATCCCAAGAGCCGAAGCGTATCCGGCTGTGCCTGCTTCCATAGCCCCGAAACCAGACTGTGCCTGCTGAGCCAACTGCTCTACATAATTAGGAGCGTTAAAGATAGGCTTACGTAGGTTGTCAATCTTGGCGATATCGGTGAAGACACCCTCGGTGTACTTTATATCCTCTTCGGTGGCCAGCTCACCATTCTGAGCCAAGTATTGAGTGGCGTAGTTCTGCCAATCGTCAAACAGGTTTTGTTTCTGGGCCGGAGATAAACTATCAAATCCAGGGTGGTTCCTATACTCATCCCATTGAACAAAAGATGGGGCTTCCTCTTCTTGTTGAACTGGTGCTTGAGCCTGCTGGGGTACTGGCTGTTCTGGAACTTCCTCGGGTCCAACACCTTCTGCTAGAGCTTGCTGTTCTTCCAAGGCTGCTAAAAAATCATCCTCGGTAAGTTCAGCCATAACCAATTAAGTATCAAAATTTATGGCTTAGATCAACCTGAAATAGAAGCTTTAATTCCCTCGCTAACGACCGGAGCACCGAACGGATTGGCAACTGCGGGAGGTCGGATTGGGAACACTTGTCTTCCAGCGGCTCGTTGCGCCCTAGCTTCCGCTTCCGTCAATTGCATACCCTCTTCGCTAACGTACCCAATCACGGCTGTCTCGGTGGTTGTTGGGATAGCGGTCGAACTCATGGGGCTAGCCGAAGGCTGTGGCCTTGGGGGCGTAGCTGGAATTGGTGGCTTAGCAGGTGGTTGTAAGGTTCTCTTCTTTGCCCCACCCGCTGGGGTTGCCTGTGGTTGACCCGTAGTTTGTGGTAGTTGAGTTGCGGCCTTTTGCTGGAGCAACTGGACACCCATATCCATTGTTTTCTGGAGTGATTGTTTCTTAGCATTCAAACCATCCAACTCAGCTTGTATTCCCGCTTTTGCGACCTGACTTTCTGCCCCCTCTAGTTCGCCCTCTTTCGTTGTTATTTGGATTTCTACAGATTTTATTTGGTTGTCTAGAAAGTCTACATCTGCCTTTTCAAAAGTCTTAACCCCAGCAGAAGCACCAGTACCAGTCCTAGAGTATACTCTCGGTGCAGTACTCTTCAATGTCGTACCATCGGGCAACTTCATCTCCCGTGTTACAATATTACCTTCCGCAACACTCTGCGCTGCAAATTTACCTTCCGCCTCTGTGGTACGGATCTCGTTGATTTTACGCCTGAGTTGTCGGACAGCAGCAGCGAAACCATCTGGGTCATCGTTCTGATTTAGCTTAGCATTTCTCCAGTAGTCTACGGCTCGGGTCTCCCCAACATTTATTCCGTCGAGCAGCCCATCGTCGAAAGCACCCTGTACCTCGACCGCGTCTTCCGAATACTTGTTGGCTTTAAAAACTTGGTACTGTTCGTCGTATGGTCCAAGAATACCTTGTACAATTTTATAGGAATTCGGGTTGTTTGCGAACATCTTAAATACTCTCACCCTAGCCTGCGGATATTGTTGGTCGTTTCCGCCATTTGGAGAGAACGCCTCAAGTGCCCCAATGATCTCGTCTTTCTTCGCCCATGTTTCCTCTAGTTGGGCGAAGTTTTTCTTTTCAGTATCGTATTGGAATTTTCTAAGTTCGAAGCTTAGATCCCCAATCCGCATATCTTGGTCTTGCTTCTCCCTCCGTAGGTCATAGTCCCTGTCGTTCTGAACGACTAGCTGTTGAAATTGTTTTTCCCTAAGTGACTGCGCTCTATCGGCGTTAGCGATATTCGTAACCTCATTCCATTGCCTAATGAAATTCGCAGCTTGGGCTGTAGCTAAAGCCCCATCGTCCTGAATTGTATACGAGGACTGTGGTATATTCGGGAGTTGGAGTTGATTCGGGATTGGGTATGTTTCTGTCATATTAGAATCTCTTCACTCCACCGGAACCCATCCCCCCGAATCCGCCCATATAGGAAGGAGTCAAGTAATCATAAACCATGTTGCCAGTATATTGCGGAGCCCCGAATGAGGCTGCTGGCATCGTAAACGCTTGACCTATTGGGTTAAACATTGTCGGAGATAGCCCAGAACCTCCACCCCCACCACCCAGATTCATCGATCCTCCGCCACCACCCAACAATCCACCCCCGAATAGAGACGAGCCGATTGCTGATAGCGGATTCATCGCCATACCCGACTGACCAGCACCCATGTTAAAATCTCCGCCCCCTGCGAAATTGCCAAGACCGCTCCCAAGCATTCCACCGATTGCTGTCCCAACTCCAGGAGCGATTACGCTTCCAGCTATTCCACCGACTAGACCACCGATCGAGCCGAATATCCCAGCGTTGCTACTTTTACGTCTTTGATCGGCCACGTATTTTGCTTGGTCGTAGTTGAACTGGTTGATGGCGTTTTGGTTGGCCACATTAGCTTCATTCTGAGCCCTGTTCAAATCTTCCGCTCGCAGGTATCCCGTGCTGAACAAATAATTCTCTGTCTGTTGAGGGGATAAGAAATCTGCTAGTTCCACCAAACCGGGAGTATAGGCTGCTCCCTGTTGCATCAGATCCATCGTAGTCAGCCCAAAGTCCCTAGCCTGTAGATTTCTTGCCATCCCACTCGTCGCCGGCAGACCTGTTGCCATAGCCTGCTGAGCGCCCTGCCGTTGCACTTGAGCCTGTACATCCGCTGGGACAGCCCCCTGTAACAGTTGGTTCACAAGCGAGCTGATCTGAGTGGTTGCCCCTAAAGTTCCGGGCAAACCTGTTTCTAGTTGCCGTCTAAACTCTTTATTTAGGTTTGTGGCGAAAGAAGATAGAGCGGGGAATTGAGCTTCCTGTCCAAGAAACGTACCAAAAGTTTCGTTAAGCGGAACATTCCTAGGTGCCACCAACTTGGGTGGTGGCGGTGGCGACCCTCCTCCTCCTCTTCGTCCCCCCATGTTAGGCCATCCTCTCCGCTAAAGCCCAAGGCAACACACGCATACGGTCGTCATATTTACCCCTCTCGAAACAGATCCAAGATCTAATGCCGGAGATGGCAATTGCGTTTTGTACGAGTTCGGCCCTTACCGTTTTGTCATCCGAGGCCAAGACAACGATTGCAACGCCTTGGGAGTTAAAGTTATTCTTCCATTCTTTAATATCTGACGGCTTATCTACAAACTGCAAAGCTAAGACACCATCCACTTTTCCCTTAGCATTTTGGTGAACAATGAGTTGTCCGAGGTCGGCAAAGAATCGGATCATGTCCTTCAAGTCCTTCCGTTTCCAATGCCGATAGAAGGGGATTTTCTTTTCGACGTAGGTTGTCACTTGACCATTGATATCTTTCATTTTAAGCCGTTCGTCAATAATTGCTTGCGTTATAGGATACGGGGTATATCGCCCATGGCGAAGCCCAAACCCTGAACCTGCATGTTGAGTCTCGCACCGCCCCGCTTCTCAAGAAGCTCAGCACGGAGGAGTTCGATAGCCTTGTTTTCGTGGAAGGTGTAGAAGTCAGGCTTCTCCGTCTGCATCAAGGCAGTTACCATCTCTAGCATGGCGGGATAGTTCTTGACCGCCATCTCGGAGGAGTCGCTGGTCTTCGGGACAAACCGCTTCTTGGCTAGGATAACGATATCGGTGTTTGGAACCGCGCAACCACAGTCTGGCCTGTTCACAAAATAACGTCTTTTGGATTCGTACAAACCGGTAGAGTTGTTCAGAACATAACCTTCTCCACGATCGACTACTGTGCTTACCGAATCGTTGTTAACAGTTCTATATCCAGGCCCGTTTTCGTGGAAGTCGTACTCCCTCGCAAACAAATCCATCCTCTGATTGTCATGGGCTACAAACAAAATAGAGTCCACCTCGTTCGGGAGATAGATTTCCCCGTTGGTGGGTACGCTTACAGTATACTGGTCGATCGTCCCGAACCACTTGCCCTTGGTCATCAGATGCTCCTCGGCTCGGTCGATTGCGTAGAAGAGGACTGCGTCGTCGGTGTGGAGACCGTCCTTAACATCGAGAGCCATGCGAGCCCTCATGTACCCCATGGTTCCAGGGGAAGAGCTTATGATGATGGACTGATAGTTTAACCGGCGAGCACCCTCAAGTGTCTTGTCTAACACTACAGACAAACGCTCAACAGCTTTAGCTTCGAATGTCTGGGCTAGATCAAGCTGTCCGTTCTGTTCCCGCCAAAGGGCGAGGAGCATAAGGCGAAGGGCATCTAAGTCTTGGATGATGAGAAGATCGGTGTCGGCAGCGGCTGGTTGGAACTGGAGCTTTCCGGTGATCTCGACAAGCGAGGCATTCCCAGAGACTCGGTATGTGCGGTAATTAGCGGAACTTGGATCACGGCTGACCTTCACAATGGATTGTCCGTCGGCCAAGAAAGCCTGCTCGCTGTTAGTCAGGAACATGCTCTGGGCACCGACTGGGGAAATTGGGATTGCGGAACTCGTCGCCCGCAAGATCGTATTGATACCAAAACCTCCGAACCCCGTGGCTTGGCTGATGCTACCCGTGTAATCGGGAAGGACGAACAGACCTGCATTTACCTGTACAACGTACTTGGCCATCAGTCCCAACCAAGTACGCACCGCATAGAGACGCCTCTGGGCTTCGTTGATCCGAGCGATGACCCTAGAGTCGTCTTGGTACACGCCATTGTCGACGTATACAGAAAGCGTAGCCTTGGCTTCTGCTAGGGTAATAGCCATGGCTTAGTTGAGAATCTCAGGCCAGACGGCTTTGATTTCCTCGGGGGTAGTTCCAAGAATGGGGGTATTGGTTACGTCTCGAAGTTCCTGTTTCTTAGAAGCGATCTCAGCTTGTTTGGGAGAGTTGCCAGTCTCAACAGCCTTCATAAATTCAATGTCGAGGGAGGCAAGAAGGGGCTTGCGAGCCTCGCGCCATTTATCTTTCCAAATTGCTTTGGCTTTGTCTGGATTTACACTAACCCCGTTGGATAAAAACTCCCATGAATTCCTAAATGTTCTATCACTTGGGATTTGGTCTGTTTCTACAATTGCGTAAACAGTATTAGGGGGAACATCCTTTTCAATAAGTTGCTCGATAGTTCCGTTCCAGTTAACGGCAGGAGTAAGTATGACAACCCCTCCCCCCAAAGATGGATAAATAATATGTTTCATAAATTATCCGAAAACAACAACAGTGGTTATAGGAGAATCAAGAAGACTCGGCCCGAATCCAGCCCAAGTAACAACCCGTACAAACGTTGAAGCCGGGCTACTTGTGGTTGAAATTCCAAGACCAGATGGAACATTTGTGGTCGGCTGGCTAGTTCCAGCAACAGCATAATTTGCGTGGCCAATTGCTAAACTAAAATTTATTGTGTAGTCACCAGTTCCATTATCCCCAACCGTACTGACATTAAAGTCATCGCGTGGAGTGATGGGGCCAGCGGCAGTCCCATCAAAATTAACCCAAGCCTTTGCAGTTCGTTTCGCTACGTTGTCCGCTTCAGTTGCGCTAGTCGATAGCATTGGATAGGTGATTGATCCTGCCGCGGGAACGGCCAATGCGGCGATATCAGAAACCAACCCCTTCTTGGTGTTACCCGAATCACTTGCATCCAATATGAGAACGCTATCCGCGCCCACTATGGTCACGACAGGAGCGGCGGTGATGTAGTTCTTGACGTAGTCCAAGAATCCGCTGGAGCTCACCGTGATCTTCATAATCGGACGAGTCGCCGATGTTGTGTCGAACCATACGATGTCCGATGTGAACCCCGTATTGGTGGTGGAGAACACGACCTTGCTACTCAGGGCAAAGGCAGGCACGTCCAAGTACTGTGCGAACAGTTCTAGGAGATCCTGCGGTGTGCCGTAGCAGGTGTCGTTGGGGAGGGTTCCTGGGATTAGGGCCATATATAAATTATTTCTTTGTCTTTAGCGAAAAACTACAATACCATAATTTGTGGCATCAACTCTTGTATTTGCTACTGTGCCAACAGCACCTGTTGTACCAAAAAAAAGTCTAACATCGCCTGTGGCGTAAGTAAGAACCCCGCCAACAAAAATATGGTCGGATTGTGCATAATTATTTGATGCAACTGAATAATTAACATCTGGCATAGGAACCGTGAAGACCACCGAGTAGTCACCAGGCCCATTCCTTAATACGCTACTCACATTACCCTGCGCCCGAATCAACCGATTCGTATTTGCGGTACTAACTGCTCCAGAAGTATCCCTAGTCCCATCAAAATTAACCCAAGCCCTAGCCCCGTAAGAAGGAGCCGCTCCCGTGGCCGTGGAAAGCGCAGTAGCCGTAGAGGCGTTGCCGGCCAAAGCACCCGTGAAGGTCGTGGCCACCACATTGCTGGCGTTGGTGACTACAACTTGGTCGACACCGGCTACGGTGATAACACCGGAGGTGTTCGTCGGATCTGCTCTAAATCCCATGCTCATTTCGTTTCTCCTTGTTCGTCAGCAGGAAGCGGAGTGTTGCCTTCGGCCAGCCATTTTAGGTAGGCTTGGTAGTCGGTATTGGCTGGGTCGAATGGAATGAAGGCGTTGTCCGCAAGGCGGAGGACGGTGTCGCCGATGGTTAGTTGGTAGGTCATGGTTAGAGTTCGGCGGTGGCGGTGTAATGGATGATTGTTGCGTACCCTACATCAGCACCCGGTAATACCAAGAAAGACGATTCTCCTGTACTTAAGGTGGTGACAGAGCCAAGGTTGTTTTGCCAGACCACTGCGTTATGGCTTGAATATCTGTTGGAGTTACCAGCTTTGTCCCAAATGGTAAGTGTCGGGCTGCTCCTCATCTGTCCGAATAAAGTCTGACCTAGCGCTCTTTGACCCCCGTTCCAGTCGCCGACTATGACTGCCCCGTTTGCAGTGTCTGTGCCTAGAGCCGTTAATTGGTTGTAAGACTTTTGAAAATACCTCTGACACAACGCCAACTCCGTCCCAATCGGCCTGCGCTCAAAGTCGGTTGCGGTTGAGCTTTGTTCGAGCTGGACTCCTGTGACATACCAAGTAGCTCCGCTGGTTCCGACTACGGAAACTGCGCCTGTGGCGGAATAATAACCAGCAGCCCATGCTCCAGCAGTACCGCTTAAAGTTGTTCCTACTCCTAATCCAAAAACAACGGCAATGCCACGACCATTTGTTGTTAACCAAGTACCAGATGTATCGCCAGCAATAGTAATCGTCTTTTTTTCAAATATACCTACAGAGTTGATGGTGTAAGTAAATGGATAAGTTCTTGTTTGGTCTGAATTAGATAACACACCGCCAAAAGTACCAGTTAAAGAGCTGCGAACCCAAAATGACACAGTTACAGTTTTGGCATTAACAGTACCCCATCCTAAGTCAGCAGTATTAAAGCCCTCAATCCATTGAAATTGAGTATAAATGTCAGTTGCGCTGACAGAATAAGAAGAAGAGGAAGTAACTAACAAAGATCTATTAAATCCTACTGGTGCGGTTGTAGATTGAACGACAGTATATTTTGAGGCATTGGGGAACATATTTGAACCCCATCGGTCTAGGGTTACATCTGCATTGGCTGGATTTACACTCGCCCCAGCATTCCTCTGATCAATCCGCATATCACCATTGATGATGCGATTCCTAAACGAACCACCCGTGGCCGTGGACATCTGGGTCTGGTCTGGGAACGTGATGGAGGATCCTGAAATTGCTATGCTCATTGTTATCCTTCGTACAAGATGTTGACTGAACCAGCGTCGAAGGTATCTATGCCGTTTGCTATTATACGAACTCTATCTAATACTCCACCCAATGGAATTGATCCACCACCATAAGCAACTCCTGCCTGATCTGATAAACCAATTATTGAATTAAAAGACCAAGTATTTGACCCAATAAAACAGATGGTTGCATTTCCATGTCTTATATTTCCTGGTCCACCAAAATTATCAATTTTGAATCCAGTTGAATTAGCTGTTGCAGTTACTGCTGCACCATTAATTCCCCAGACAGCAGCACCCAAATATCCTGTTGCAACAAATCCAGATGATGTTCCAAGTTGAATAGTTAAGATGTTCGATCCATTTGTACTAACATTACCAAACATTACCGTAATCCGCTTCGCCCAACTCGGTATACCAGTAAAGTCAAAAGAGGTGTTGCTACCTGTTGCATTTTGGACTGTGCGAAGCGTCATCGGTTGCGATAGCTTACCAGGAGTCACGTTAGCATCCGCAATCGTAGCCGTGGTTACTTGAAGGGCAGCGATATTGCCCGTCACAATCCCAGTCGTTCCGCTAAGAGAAAGAGGCATTAGACAATACTCCAGGTTGAGCCAGTCGGGACGGTAACCGTAACTAAATTATTGATGGTGATGGGTCCGAAAGACCCAGCATTAGCTCCTGCTGAAATCTGGTAATCCACCGTAATATTTGTGGGGTTCTCCCAAAAAGCCAGATTGCCTGCCCCACCCTTGGCACCCGATCCCGGAGGGATGAGGGTCTTGATGTTAGCGATGGTGACCTTCTGGGTGATACCGCCTGCGACAATGGGGAGGATGGCCGTGTCTGGAGGGGTAGTCGTAAGCTCCGTTAGGTTTGAGATCTTTACTCCAGCCATTGAAATCTATCTCCTGTAAAAGTATTTCCAAGTCAAGTGAATAGCTCGTCCTCGTCCGTCACGTTCGGATCGAGTTCTGCTGGGAAAAAGGCTACCACAACACGGGTCAGAGCCGAGGGGGCTATCGTTGCGTTGGATAGGACTGCTGAGCTTAAGGTCAAACTACTGACGGTGGTGCTAGCGGGTATTAACGGGGAACCCCCAATTTTAACCTGTCCCGTCGTTGGCCTAAAAGACATAAGCGTATCGGTGACACCAGCGGGAGTGGAACCCAAGGCGTTGGTCGAAAGGGTTACGTTTGGGGCTGAGATACTTAGAACGGTCGTTCCGTATGTGAAATAGGTGGTAACGAGTTCAATAATATCTCCGACCGAGATCCCAGCAGTAACGCCACCACCAGTAATAGTGATTGTAGGAGAACCTAAAGTAGCAGTAAATGTTTTTACAATAGCTAGGGCGTATGCGAAATAACCTACCTTTACGTTTTGGAAATCAGTTACTGTCAGGGGCGGTACGGGCGCAGTAGAAGATGCGCTTAAAGTGGCACTCCCAGCGCTACCAATATTACAATTCACCCACTCGGCTTCTTCGGCCAAAACGAGCTCGCCATCGACGATATTGGGATCTGTGTTGGTGCTATCGTCCCCAGCTATAGACAGAACACCGCCCAACGGGGGGACAGAAAATCCCGGAGGGCAACAATTCAATTCTTCGCATGTATCTTCAGGCATTAGACAACCTCCACATAATCGGTTCCCTGATACTGTTCAAGCTGGCGCTGGCCGAGGACCAAGAAACGGGTAAGCTGGGCATGACCAACCCATTCGATACGGAACTGGAAATCGTTACCAAAGTAGTAAGGCCGACCCACAATGGGGTCTGAATCCGCAGGGGGAGTCGGCATGCGAATTTGCGGACGGTATTGGGGTTGGAGATTCTTTGGCGCGAACATATCTTCGCAACTGGAAGTACCGTTAGGCCCTGGAGTTTTGACGGGGATAACTGTGAAGTCTGTTCCAACTCCCGTAATAACGTACGCATAAGCTGGGAAGGTCCCAGTTCGAGTAATATTGGTAAACGTAATCCCAGCTGCGGTAAGTGCGTTGGACATTAGCAAAACGTCGGCGACGGGGTTTGACTCTACGAACTGTAGGGGTTCAGTAAAAATAGAACCACCTGCCGCAGGAACAGACAGCCTATACCACTTTATGGTGGATGTGGAAAATCCGATTGTCACAGATTGAGAAGCCAAGTTGAACTCAGTCCCCACACCAGTTACCACGCAATTTTCTACTGTGGCGCATCGGGAGAATTCGTGCCACTCCCGCCAACAAGCGTACTCATCGGGTCTCCAGTATATTTTGAAATCGGTATTGCCCCGTAAAGATCCCAACCATAGATCGGCTCGGATAAGCTTCTTTACCTCGGACGGAGATCCAAGTTGAAAGCTTCGTGTCTCTAAGATAGACGTAATTGGGATAGGCGTCGCATTGACTGGTTCGTCGGCGTAGATGTCCGAAGTAAGCTCCCAGACTGTATTGGTTGCGTTAACTTGATAATCGACACAGAAAGCAAAAGCTCTAGGTTTACCGTCGACAACACCAGCAACTAATTTTGTTACATCCAAACCCCTCCAAAAACCATCGTAGCAAGAAGCTCGTTGTGCCCCGACTGAGGCTAGGGTTGTGAAATCGAGGGCTACAATCGACGAGAACGTAATTGGTCTTTTGGAAAGTGTTGTGGGTGAAATACCGGTAAAATCAATCTTGGGGGTGGCGGTAAAGAGGAAGCGGTTGTCGAACACAATACAGCTACAGTTCTTTAGCATACTTTTTGTGTCGTAGCTTAGAACTGAATTCATCTCGGCGGACATCGGGACTCGGCCAAAAGAACTAAATTCCGCGCGGGCATTACGATAGGTGCGCAGACCATCGAATGCTCGGAAGAAAACGTCACCGTTCGCCGTTGTAAGCGATTCCTGCCCAGTCGATCCAACTGAAGCTAAAGCAATACGCTGGAACCCAGACGTATTTTTCCATTCCGTTCTTGGGACAGCCACGGAAAGAGAGATAACTCCCGTTTCGCAAAATATGAGAAGATCACCTACACCCGCCCCTGAATCTTGAACTGGCATGAAAATCATGCCCGTGATCTTCCCCAAGAAACCCGGAACTTGCAGAGAACCGCCCTCGTTCAAATAAGTAGTTTCAGTAAAGCGGAGAAGATCAGAAGCTGCACCCGCATTTGCTTTTGCAACAAACCCACCGGTTCCTGCTGTGGTTGAACTTGGGTTGGCTATGTCTATCGTGAATTTTGTATTGCTGGTCTTTGTTATTTGCCAAGTCCCATTACTCCCGTTACTGGACGAATGCCCAGAAATAGTCACGTAATCCCCAGTAGAGTAACCATGGTTCCCAGACGTAGTTATTTCGTAGGTCGCCGCTCCAGAAACCCCAGCCCCAGAAGCTATAGTCACTTGATCGGTGCTACCCCCGTATACCAAATCACCAGCCGTGCCAGAAGTCCGCTCGGTATTGGCGACGAACAACCGTCCTTGCCCATAAGCCATCACAGTGCCGATCGGCACTTGGGAAATCTTGCCAGTAGAACCAGCGGGGCCAAAACTGCTTATCCAAAGATTGTCCCCGTCCCAAATACGAGGAGCGCTACTTCCGTCTTGGATGATAAGATAATTCTCGGCCTGCACGAAATAGCAGTCAGCGTATATGTCCATTGGGTTAATAGAGTAAGCTGTTCCGGTGCCAGCCCCGGAAGAACTATTGGAAACAAACTGTTCACCAATGTTATTGCTAGACGCACCGTAAGAAGTCCAAGTGGTAGTTCCGACAGTCTTAATTATATAAGACTCTCCAGCAATAATATTGGTGGCTTCTACTACTGGGTATACTCTTTGAACTTCGTAGGTTCCTAAATCAATTTTAATAACAAACCCACTCATCACCGAAAACACACATGGGTTTTTCTCGGCTCTACGATCTTGGTAATAATACCCGCCTTGGAAGAGGCCGTTAACGAAAGAATCTAAACCACCATTTGCTTCAACATCCGCGTTAGCCAAAATCAACTGGCGGAATCCAGGACGAGTAATGGGAGTCCCACCTCTGAATGTAACGTTAACTGCTCGCGAAACAGCGTTGTCTGAAATCAGGTTGGGAGCTCTGCTCGAATCCATCCCGCCTGAGAAATCACGTTGTCCCTCAAGGAGTAACGTGGAATCAGCTATAGCCATAGAATCGTATGTATCGTATTCTCAAACGGACGGCAACTAGTCTTTGATGACAGCCCAGTTATCACGCCATTTCGAATTGGGTTCCAAATAGATAGACTTGGTCTTGGGCATCTTGGCCCGAGGCATTACAAACAAAGCATCTTGTGTGAGATGATAAAAAATAAAGGTGTCGCAATCGCTCCGGCTATAAATACTCTTAGCTTTATGTGCGTTCATCTTAGACGCCCACCCATAGCCCGGTCCCTTAACCGCTAAGAACTTGATCTTTCTCCTACGTTGGTCTTCGTTACCAATGGTCGACTTAACTTGGATGCGGTGGAGTTTACCACCCCAATCCGATACCAAATCATACCCAGCATCAAATACCGGAAGGCTAACTAGGAAACCATGTTCCAATAGCTTGGCCGAAACTCGTTGTACTCCTACGGCGCCGATTCTTAAACTCATAACCAATCCTTTGCTAACAGGGTGCTCAAGAGACGCCGGCGTCGATACACGCCATCTCCGTCTCTACTGCCCCCGTTGTTGGTGTTGCCCTCAATCGTTATGGCAAAATCGCCAGATACTTTCTCAACTAATCCTGTGTGCCCCACTCTTTTAAGGCTTTGAAAATAGACCCCGAAGGTGCTCGCTTCGGTGGGTAATCGACCACGGCCCCGATTCCAAGTTGGGTTCCTGACGAAATCTGGCGACCACGCACTTCTCGGGTAGGGATTACGATCTCTCCCGAGGGCAGAGTCTCCAACCCAGACGACGTAGGCTGCGCACCACGGGGCGCCCGTCCCCTCGAGCCCGACGCTTTTGAGGATTTCTTCGACGTCTTCCCCGTCGTTTTTGCCTGTGGCTTCTTTGATCCCGATAGTGGTTCTTGCGAATCCAATGATCTTTTCGGGTCGAGAATCTTTCGGATTAGAATTTCCCACTCCAGATCCTGCGAAGAAAAGAAGCACCGCAAGAATAATCTCTTGAGGGAATAGAACATTTAAGAGCCTCTGGTACACAGAGCGAATGTAATCAAAAGGCCGATGAAGAGATAGACCAGTAGCTTGGCTTTCGTCTCTGGGTGTAAGGTACGGAAGTCGTCGGCAAAAGCCTCGGTGTCTAGATACTTATCGAAAGGCTTCCAATCGAAAGCGACAACTAGCCAAACCACAAACACCCCAAGGAGAAACTTTACCGTCCCAAACACCAGTAGATGTAGGGCTCCGATGTCTATAACGCCCGCTGTGGGGTTGATATGCTGAAGGAGGGGTCCGAGCCCGAAGAACAGCCCAAGGGCTACCACAAGGGCTATTAGGCCCTGTACGTTGGTCTTGAGGAAGTTCACCAAGGAATTCCCACAAACTTCCTGGCCACGAACATAATACCACCAAAGATAAAGCCCCTAAAGATCCATAGCCCCAAAGCGATAAGAGCGCCACGATAGATCCATAGTTCCTTCAGGGCTTTCCTCTGCTTTGCCTTCCAGTCGTTGGCTTCTTTCGCCATACGTTCGTAGTCCCCAGCTTGGGCTTCGCAAGCAGCTTGGGCGGAGGAGAGTTGAGACTTAAGGCTACCGAACTCCTTCTTGATGGCTGGTAGATTTCCAGAATTGACCGCCTGTTCGACGGCATCGACCCTCCGAGTAACCCCACCAAATTCTGGGGATCCCTTGGGTTTAATTGTGGAACAACCGGCCAATAATAATAACGGGAGGATTAGTAATTTCATGGGCTTAATATAGCTCCATGCGTAAGAATTACGAACCAAAAAAGTGTTTCCGGATGACTGGCCCAAACCAAGATACACAAGCAATCAGAGCACCAAATATAGCCGACTGTTTCCACCAAGCTTGCTCGACCTTACGAAGCCGATCCTCGTGGTCATTGAGGTGGGACAAGGTGGCGTCAAGCTTCGTTTCGATACGAGCCAGCCTTTCGTTATCCTTGGGTGCCATATACTTACCTTACACGTTTTCCGCGATTTTTACAAACCACTCATCGTTCTCATCTTGGTATACAGTTATAAAGCCTTCGTCGCAGAGATAAGATATACAGGCTAAGAGGTCTTCTTCTGTGGGGGTTGGGTTCATTTCAACATCAAAGAGAACCGGGACCGCGAACCGCCTTTACATTAGAAACTTCAAAAGCGGAACAAGCATCCGCAACAACGTCAAAAGCCAAAGTATCGAAAACAAATGTGGATGGGGAGTTATCGGTGTAAGACAATAAACCGCCAGTAAGAGATCCCCCAGTCATATTCCATGTGTATACTATTGTGTTAACTGCGGTTCTTTGTACTTTCAACGAGACAGCATAGAGAACATCATGGACTAAACCAGAGGCGGACTGGTTGGCAACTTGTGTGTATACCCCAGTAATCGAGTTAACTAAAGAGGAGCTTGTTGTTGTAGTCCTAGTCAAAACTTTGTTAGAATTCACATTTACTGTTGCGCTAATCGTCGACATATAACCCCTATATCCAGGAGAGCCTCCGTTCCCACCAAAAATTGCGTTAGATAAGCCATGGTTATCGGCGTTTACGTATTTAGGGTTGGTAGGGATCGAACTATCCAAAACAGCAAAACGAAGTGAATTGGCCGTAGTAAGCCCACTTCCGGGGGATAGGGCTTTGAAATTAAAAGAAGCGACAATAGCTTGCCCAATCTGTAGTGGCGTTAAAGTTGGGTGGATTCTGGTCCACCCATTTGGGTCTTGTGTTCCTGGAGTAGTACCTAAGAAAATTGGAGCGGCAGTACCCGCAAGAGCTGTTTTTCTAAAAATAGCATGCCCATATGAACCACCATAAACTTCTGAGTTAAGATTCCAAGAAGTAGTGTTGTCATAAATTGGGTATAGTTCCTTGTCGCAATTAAAATAAACTAAAGAATGGCGACCGGAGACTCCCGAAATCTGTTGAAAAATACCCCCACCGTATACAACGGTACCAGAAGTACTAGAACTAAAAATTTGGCGATCCCTAAAAGTTGCTCCGGTATTCGGCCAAGCAATTAGACTGTCGGAATACAGCGTTGTTATCTGACCACTAGCGGAACCGCTTGCCGACGAATTGGCTACGTTTATGCCTAAACCTAGCTTAGGCATATAAACTATCCAGCCTTATACGCGACAAGGAGACCGCTAGAGATGGTTACGGAACGGATATCACCGTAGATAACAGAACCGGCGTTTATGGTGGTTGCCAAACTAGCTGACCCATTAATACCGGGAGCTGTGATGGCGCTGATAACAGTATCTTTCAAAATTTGAATAGCAACGAATGGACCGTCAGAAGCAGTTCCAGATGCAGAAAGAACAGTAGATCCGCCGAGACCAAGGGTTTGACGACTAAGTTCGTTAGATTTATTGGCAGCCCTCTGGACGTCGTCCAAGGGTAGCGGTGATGTTCCTTCGGGGTATAGTGCCATAATTAAATTCCTTAAGTTACGGTTGTTACGAGCTGGCCAGCAGCACCTGCTCTGTTGCATTGTAAAACAAAATCGTTATTGGCACGAGCGTAGGTATCAACGGATTCGATCAGGCTAGGATTAGCAATCTGAGCATTGGTCACTTGACCAGAACCTACTGCCCGTTGGAAGTTACGAACAAAATCGTCTGAAGCTGGGTAATAGCTACTGCCTTGGAGATTCTCTCCGGAAGTACCACGCAGTTGAGCGCGAGTGATTTGTCCGAAAAGCAAAGCCCTTCGGAGTTGGCTTACAAATTCGACATTGGCTTGAGTTGGTTCTGACATAGTTTCTCCCTCCTTCTATTCCTGATAGTTCGTAGTTTGTCAATCTTTCCTCTTACTTTTCTTTCGATAGCTTCTGCCGATACACGGATATTGGCAGCTTCACAAAGACCGGGAACTTGATCGAAAAACAAATCAAAATGTAATGCGGTGAAAGAATTTTTCGGGTCAAGCTTACGGCCAATAGGTGCGGTGAGGGCGAAGTCTAGATCATGGAGTCCCTGCTCGACAATCGCGCAGACAAACTCTCTCCAGCCTTCGCCCTTCACCTCACGCTTCACTTAAGACATCATCCCTTCGGGGGCAGCTGCCATCTCGATGGCTTCGGCGAATCCAGCTTCAGCGGGTGCTTTGCTGGTCTCTTCCGCCTCTTCCATCTCGGGCATTTCCGCTTCGGCTCCTTCGATAGAAACCAAGTCCAAAGATTTGCCACCGTGTTTAAACGTGGCCATAGCTTCGAACGTGTCTCCCTCGACGACGCCTTCGGGCGGAGTGAAACCCTTCGGGACTGCAAACGTAGCAATCTTCATATTTTTATCTCCTCTTTTAGGAGTGACAGCAATCACAACCATGGTAGGACCACGACCGCGTTTCGCCATACACTCGTTGCATCCACAACTCATATTTATAAAAAGAAGGGAGGCGCAGGGATGTAACCTACGCCCCCCTTCAATTCAGTTACTCAGATTACGAGTAGCAACCAACGAGGCCGAAGTCGGCCGCGCAGCGCTTGTGGCGAATAACCACACCGAGCTCGGGACGAACGGGTTTCGAACCGGAGCTAAAGATAGCCCGGAAGAATCCGATCGTGCCGTCAGGGTTACAATCCCGGCTGGGGATATTCCGCCAGCGGAAGTCACCGCGGTAGCTCTGCGGGTCGAATGCCATAGCTCCGGTGGAGCTGATGGGCTTCGCGACCAGCGAGGTGAACACGTCGGGATGGAAGATAATGGAATCTTCGTATTCCGCCGTGAAGTACGCGGGATTCGGGATGAACCGAGTGCCCTTCGATGCGTTAGCATCGGTGGCATACGGATAGCGACGAACCCAAGCTCCGCCGACGAAGTCGTAGCGAGGAGTCATGGTGTCTACCAAGTGGTAGAAACCAGCGTAGCTACGTTCGACGCCGAGAGGCTGGATCAGTTCGCTGGGTTTCGCAAAACGGAGATCCTGACGGATGTCCGCGTTGAGCTTGATTAGGTCGTCAGAAGCCTCGGGGGAGGTGATGAGCAAGAACACGGGAGCACCGTTTTCTTTGCCATACGCATTCTGAGCAGCGCCGTCACGAATCAACCGAGAGTAGAAGTAACGCAGGATGCCCTGAGTCAATCGGCTCGTCGGGAGAGCGGAGGTGCTGAATGAACCTTTGGTCTGGCCAGAGGCCGCCAAAAGTTCACCTTGGTTAGCGTTTACGTTGTAGTTAGCGAGACGAACGTATTCGTCACGGTAACGGTTTTCCCAAGCATACTGCGTGTTTTCAGACAGAACCGACATGATATTGCGGAGCTGTTCCTGCCGCTTCACGGGGAAGCGAAGGTCATTCAAGCAGATATCAGGCGAGTTGATTGCAGCCTGCTGGAGGTTATAGGTTCGCAGAGTCTGGGCGAAGCCGAGGTCGTTACCAGCCACAGCGCAGGTTCCAGGTCCGGTGTTAGAACCGGTAGGGGTAGCGCCGATGACTTGAGTGCCGACACCGTTATACGCAACGTCAGTAAACGTGATCCCAGCGCCGGAAGCCGGCAGGGTCCGCTCATAGATCAGAACGTTAACAGTTGTGCCCATCTCATCCGGCCAAGCTTCTTGCTTAACCAGAGTCGTCCACGGGGACGTGTTCAAAGTCTTCCGATAGATATCCGCACCGATACGGCCGGACTCAGTAATCAGAAGATTCTCAATATTTGTACAAGGCATATTAGTATCTCCTTTGTTGAAGTAATGACTAAAGACTTCTCATCACACGATGAGCGTGTCTCTTTGTCGTTTCTTATTTTAAGAGCCGGCAAGCCCTAGAAGTTAGTTGGATACCCGTTAGCCGTCGGATACCGCGTCGGTGTCATTTAAGCGTAGCCTGTAGGGCGCAGGCGAGTTAGCCCCATCGCATCGACACCTCTGCCAAAGAACTGAGATACGATGTAACTAGTTGATGTGGGGTGTCAAGACCCTATACTAAAAGTTTGTTTAATTCTTCCCGGTTAGAATCTATACCACCCCAAGACCAAAACTGTCTAACGGTAGGTTTATCCCGTTCGGGGTATCGCCAATCAAACTTATCTCTGTGGTGCTTCCAAGCGTATGCCCCTAAGGTATTATACTCGCTGAACCTTCGGTCTGGGCGAGTAGAAACGAAAGTGTCAAAAGGCACTTTATGAGTGGCTTGAAGATGGTCTCTCATCTCTTTGTATATCCACCTAGGGAACGTATGTGGTGGCCTACGCATAAACTCAAACTCCGGCTTCCAGCCAACGGCTTCTTCTATGATTGGTTGCCAAGGACACTCTCCAATCTTGTCGTATGGCTCGTAGTACAAGATAGCTTTTCCATTGTGGATGAAATTCTTTGGGGATACGTCGTGCAACCAGACAGTATCGGAATCGATATGGCAGATAAAATCGGCATCGGAGTACAAGTCAGCGTTTAGTTTGGTAACCTGCTGGCCCAAGTAGTCCTCTGCGTACCTAGGGCAGATATGTACTTTCTCCAAAGTCAGGTGGTTCAACTCGTGCTGGTCACCATGAGGTACGACAATATGGATCTGGCGAAAACCCTTGGCTGACTTAGCGCAGGACTTCAGGCAATAGGAAAGCCACTCGAAGTCTTTCTTATAGCTACGAATGAATAGGTCTACAGAGGCTTGCATAAAAGATCGTATTGAGGTCCTTCCTCGGGCGGAAATGATTGTAATTCGTACCCAAGTTCAGATCGTAGATAAGTAATTAATGAGATTGGTGATTCGCCTCGTTGCTGTAAAGCGTGTTCGTTAACCTCGATCCACATAACCGGACGATGCTTCGTGATTGTTTTCTTGGAACCCTTCAAAGCTGATACCTCAAAACCCTCCACGTCCAACTTAAAGAAATCAAGCCTAGGTAAATCGTAAGAGTCCAAGGTCACAACAAAAACAACTTTATCACCAGAATCAGTTATCCGACTCGATCCAGCATTATCCAAAACGGCAAAGGATTCGCTACCTAGTTTATCGCTAAGCCCAGCCTTAACGGTTATGGCGGAGGGACAATTATAAACTAGGCATTCGTACGCCGATATGTTTGGCTCAAAGGCGTAGACTCTTCCAGTAGAACCTACAGCCCTAACATAGGCAACGGTGTGGTCACCAATGAATGCCCCAGCGTCGACGACGTAATCGCCATCCTTGATATGCTTTAAGATAATCGGTAGAGAATACTCGTCGTGATCCAACTTCCCGGTCTCTTCGACCCAGCGGGAAATATGCGAATCGTTTTCTAGTACCGCGACGTTATTCGGTAGGATTTTCACTTTCAGGTTTCCTACGCATTTTACGTTTTTTCGGTTTAGCCTCAGGAATCTCTACTACTTCTACCTTCTTTGGCATCCGGCGTTCACGAAGTCTTTCAATCAATGTGCCGTCCTTATTCTGGTGGAACAACAAAGCTTCCTTACTAACCATAGCATCGACGCTGGCCTGATCGGGGAAGGTGAAGTTACGCCCCTCGTCTTTACGCCAAACATGCTGAATCGATTTCGTCCAATGGGCTTGGCCAACAATCTGCTCAGCACCGACAACGTCAAAAGCGGCAAGATCGGCATGAATCAAATTAAATGCCCGCTCCATGACATTCTTTGGGTAGATAGCGTTTCCGCTCATGTGCTCCGGAGTATTCTGAACATTGACCTGAGCACCCATGAAATACTGACCGCAGGTGCGATACTCGGAATCTAGAAGATCGAGCCATCCTGGCGCCAAGGGTATACAGTCTGGTTCGCACCAGAAGTACGCCTCTGGATTTGGCCCCCAAGTAATATGTTGGGCAACCCGCTTAAACAAATGATTAGGGCTCATAGGCCAGCCACGCTCGTCTTCGTCGTGGGGTACGTACAATTCGTAAGAACGGCTAAGCTCGGTAGGATTGGGAACTCTACGGGCACACGCAACCATCAAGCGATGACTACCAATGCCACCAAGTTCCTCAACCCAGTTAAGCCAACGAATCGCCTGCTCCCGATCCTGAGGACCGACTGGCAGTACGACTAGCATTATCGCCCCATCGACTTTTCGAGAGCTTCTAGGAACCCAACGGTAGAGGGCAACCCAGCGGACTGGGAATTATTCGTGCCTGCTCCTGCTGCCGGAGTAGCTGCTTGGAACTTCTGCAACTGAGCTTTAAGATCAGAGATAGTTGCATTGCTCTTCTCCGTAAGGTCACGTACAACCTGAACAGCAAGAGGGAACAAGACGGCTTGGTACGTGAGAGTGGCACGTTGCTGGTGGTCGAGCGGTTGCTTGTCCAAATAAACCGCCTGCTCACGAAGAGCCTTGATGGTGTTATCCCATTCTGGGGTCTGCCCCCGCTTTAGGATTGGGAAAGAGTCTTCGAACTGACCCCAAGTATTCTCAAAAGCAACGTCGGCTTGCTTGTCGAAAGTCAACCTAGCTTCTTGCTCGGCTGCCGTTTCTTGTCTCTCAATCTGAGCTAAAGTATCATTAGCAGTCTTGAGCATATCATCTTTTTTGGAGCGGAGCTGTTCAATCTCATCCAACTTAGTCTTAACTGCCCAAGCATCCATGGCGTCTACCCCGTTCATCACATCTTTAAATTCAGCCCTGCGTTGGGCTGGGTCTTTGATGTCCAACACTTTCAGGACATCTTTCACGTTAAGACCTTCGTAACCAGCTATGGAATCCGCCAAACCCTTCTCGGCTTTAGCCAAGGGTTCGCTAATGGTGCGTTTGTACTCACGAGTTGATTCGACCCTGACCAAGGAAAGTTGGCTCTCGTAATCTGAAACTAACTTGCGAGCTTCTTCCAATTCGGATTTGATGCTCTGAACTTCCGATGAGGCTTCTGCATTACCAGCGTTGCGAGACTTATCAAGCTCTTGTTTAAGAGTTGCAAGTTCCTGCTCAGCAGCTTTCAATGCCCTCGCTTTAGCGGCAAAAGCAGAGTTAGCAGAGTTAGTTGCTTTTCCGGGAAGTTTTTCTTCTTCGGTAAGTTCGCCTTCTGCCCTTGCGACAGTTTTGGTTTTTTCCGATTCAGGAGTAAGTAAAGAGTCAATCAGTTTGGAAGGCGTTTTGATCTCGGGGGTTTTAGCCAGATCTGTTTCAACGGGTTTGGCCTCAGTCTCTTTGACGGCTTCTGCTGGAGCTGTAACAGCGGTGTTAGCCTCGGTAACTGGAGCTGTAGCGGGAGCTGGGGTAGCAACAGGTTCGATAACCGGGTTTTGGGAAAGGGGAGTAGCGGAAGCCAAGGGAGCCTCCGAATTTCCGAGAGCTGAGTTAAGAGCTTCTCCGAGAGATCCGATATCAGAATTTGTTGCCATATATTTGTTTTCTTATTTTATCTGGTTGCGTCTTCCCAAGGACCTGGCAACTCTTGTTGCTCATTAGTGGGTGTCTTGAGAAGTTCAATTGCTTTCACAGCAGCGAACCAACCTTCAGTTCTCGAATGGGCAAGAGCTCGAATATTGATACTCTCTCCATTGGTTGTTGCCGGAGTCAAAATACTAACTTGAGGGATACCGAGATGGATTAAAGCCGTTAAGCCCGCCCGCATGTGTGGCTCCTGCCACGTCTTTTCCCAAAGCTTTACGTAGTCGTCGCGCTTACTCCACTCTTGGAAAGTCATTCCTATGTTTGTCGCAGAATCCGGAAATTAAGCAAGTCTTTTCTTTTCGGCGGTTAAACGATTCCTTTCAGATTGGGCTCGTAAACGTTGAGCTGTCTGTGCGTCACGAAGAGCCATACGTTGGCGAGCTTCTTCGCTCTTGATCGCAATCTTGGCGTCCGAAGCTGCTCTATCAATCTGAGCGTCTGCCTGTACTTTAGCAATCTTAACTGCGTATTCGGCCTGCAACTTGCCCTTAACATCATCAACCTGCATCTGCATAGCGTCTTGCAATTGTTTCTGTTGCATCTTTGCCATGGCCTCCTGCTGTTGCCTTTGTTCGCGGGCAAGACCTTCGCCAAGTCTCTGAACAGCTTGATTGATCTTATTGATGATATCTTTGTATTGGCCGACGGCGGCTTGACGACTAACATCGGAAGAAATTTGTTGAAGGTGAGCGGCCATATGCGGTCCGGAAAGGGAGAGATATTTGTATGCTTCGATAGGGGGGACAGCGTTGTCCTGTAGCGCTTGTAGGAATCGAACAGAATCCATTGCGTGGATCTGCAAATGAACTGCGTGGTTCTCACCGGGTTGTACGGTGACGCTTCGGCCACTCTGCATAGAGTCGTTCTCAAGCTCAGCAATCTTGGCGTCGATAGGCAACCTTGGGGGCACAGCACTCGGGGAAGCGTAACGATCAACCTGATCGTAACCGACACGGACGGCAACTCGATCCCGAATAACATTCGCGCGACCTGTCTCGTCGAGCATCGGCAACATCTGCATGAATTCGTTGTATGCCAGCAATCGGGCTTGAGCACTACCATAACCAACAGCTTTCATGGGGGTAACGTCGTAGACTTCTTTAAGCGCTTGCATGGGGACTCCACGTTCACGGAGACGTCTGTGGAACTCTAGGGCAATATCGCCACCAGGTTGGGCTTCTCTCCAATTGCTTAAAGCGAGACGACGGAACTGTTCTTTAAGAAGTTTACCCCATGGGACGTAATAGAAATTCTGTGCCTGTGTAGAAAGCACCGCTTCCTTCTCTAGCTGGGCGCTGACTTCAGTTGCAGTACGCTCCTGCGATGCGGAGCTTACAACTTGGGAAGCATAACTCCCAGTATTATTCCTACGAATAGTCGAAAGCTCTTGAGCAATCGGCAAAGCGTTGTTGGCAAGATTCGGGGAAGTCCGCTCAACAATGTTGAGATTCGGGGGGAGAATCGCCATGGGACCGTTGTAGGCAATAGTAAGATTCTGCAAGTCATCCATCGTCTGTGGCTGAATCATTACTGAAGTCGACAACAAGGTCGAGTCGATGATAGCGTTACGCAAACGATTATTGACTTGGATGTGCGGATAAATCTTGTAGGCCAATCCTCGGACTGAATGCAAGTTGCCATTCGTGCCGATACCGTAGGTAAACATCACTAAAGCCTCGTTGATATTTGCGAAACGATTGTCTTTGCGGAAAAGGAAATTCTGGTTAGAGCCATCGCGGAGTCCGATTGCGTGAGTCACCCTTCCGTCGAACTCCAACACATAATAGTGGACAGTCTGAATCTCAGCAGAACGGGCGAAAGAAAGTGAAAGATCATTGTCTTTCAACATTACTTGGATCTCTTCCCATTCGAGCCTTGTCCCAGAAACATCGGCTGGGACAGCATTGATGATTGCCCTACGAGTTTCTTCTATATCCCAACCAACGGCCCTAGCGGCTTTCGGGTCTTTAATATGCTGGTAAAGTTCGTGAGCGTAGTAAGAACGACGGGCGCAACAGAATTCGATACGGCTATCAGTAGCTGGAATACCACGGGGTAAGTAGAAATCCCTAAGTCCTGCGACCTTCCAACGCCAATCGGTGTCATCGTCAAAGAAGGCGAAGCCGACGCCATAGGCAACAAACTCGTGAGCCAGCCTTTGCTGGTTATAGAAGAACTCGTCCCAGTCTTTGCGTAGAACTCGGTCGAACTCTTCGGAGATAATCTGGCCGTAATTGCCACGTTGAGTCGCGTCGCCAAACTTGGTCTTTACTTGAGCCAACATTGGGACGCCGTTAACCAAATCAGAATAGGCCGAGAGGGCGTATTCTAAGTCAGCCGAAGCCTCCAAGAAATTTAGATTCGAACGATAAGACTGGCCGAGATTCCGCAGAGTGGACGGATTGTACGGTGGCTCACCGTCGAGCATCGCTTGGACACGCACCCGTTGCGCTGCACTCTCAACGTCTGCGTCAGTAAGATTTGTATAGATCGCAAAAGCTGATTGAGCATCTTTGAGCCTTGTTTTGGGTGGCCGACCCTCTGGGGAGATTGTCTCTAGGTTCTGATCCACGTTAAACTCCTACGTACTCAATTACTTGCCTCGGGTCAAGAATATAAGGCATCCACTTTTTTGGTAAAGGCCAAGAAATCCTTATACTTGCCACCCCCAGCCACAGTAGTCCCAGCTATGGCGTTAGCCCTTTGACGGCATACATCCAGCATAAGAAAGGCTGCATCAGCTATATCGGGTGATCTTCCGAACCTAGACTTCATGTCCCTCTTGGACTCAACAAAGATTTTACCCCGCTCGGCTGTGCGATACTGCCTAGCCACAAGTTCTCTGGCTAAATCAATAGTTACACCCCTAACCTGCCCAGCCCTCAAGAACTCCCGCCCTACGTACCAAAGCTCGGATACCCTGTTCCCATAAGACTCGTCGGCCTTCATGCGGGAGCTTTTGCTAACAGGCATATTGCTGGGTCTCTCGGAGAACTTAACCCGAAGAACAGACGGACTCCATATAGTCGATATGATGTCGCACAAAGGGTCTCCCGCTCCCGTGGCGTCGACCGCTAGGTATCGAGGGAGAACACCATACTTCTCGCACTCTTGCTTTAACAACTGAGCAATCTGGTAATTGCGAGGATTATCCTTTAGCGAGGAGTTCTCTTGAAGTTCCACGTACTTGTCGAAATGGACTGTCATGCCGGCGTCGGTCTCTCCGTACTTACCGAGAAATAAAACAGACCTATCACCACCGCTAGTAAACCCAGGATCGAATCCAGCTACAGCAACGGGTTGTTTAGCCCCGACCCACATGGCTGGCTTATGGGCTTCGAACTTACGGAGGTCGGCCTCGCTGTAGATGTTCTCCTCCGAACCCGCGGGAGCGGGGAACGAACGGATAAACCGCCAGTAAGACAGAGAATTCTCACCGAGGCGTTTTCTGTCCTCTTCTAGTTTCTTACCCGTAAGCAAGAAGGGCCACTTATCGTCGTGATCTAGGTTAGGTGTCTTCTCCCCATCCAAGTGTAAGCAAAAACCGTCTTTGGTCTCCCAACCACCTTCGTCGACTGTGATGGACTGCCACCCATCTTTAGGGGTAACGAACTGGCCAAAGGGATCGTAAGCCGAATTGAAGTTACCGCAGGCCACGCATTGGAAGAAGGGGTTAGCTGAAAGATTGGCTGTGGCTTCGAAGATGGCGGGGGATACATCCGTAGCCTCGTCAATCAAAAGGAATACTCGTTTGTTCTTTAGACCAAGCAACTTCTCGGAAGCTTCTTTTTCTTTATCCTTTGCAGACGGAACAAGTGTGATACTAGACCGATCACTACTACCTTCTTCCAGCACAAGCTTGCCCATTGAGTCGACCAGCTTTCCGGGCATCACTTTCGCCTGCATGTGGCGTTCGCGGACTCGACCCCACATACGCTTACGAGCCTCGCGAACTGACGTAGTGGTGACCAAAACTAACGTGTCGAATGGGGCAGAGTACCAATTAACTAATCCCCACAACCCAACCACTTCAGTCTTAGCTGATGACTTAGGCCCAGAGATGCCAAGATAGTTCCACTTACAAAGCTCGACGATCTGCTCATCCGCCCACGGATTGCGTTGAAAACCTTGAGGGTTCTTTTTGGGGTGGTACGGCCACAACATCTCGACCACATTCCAAAAGTGCTGTTCTTTACCAAGACCTCCTTGCTCTGGAGTTAAACCCTCTCGAAAGGACAATAACTCGATTGTAAGTGCTGTAGCCCCTTCGGGCCACATTCGGCCATACTTCTCGATTTGGGACATTACCTGATGGTAACAGAATCCCCTTGGCAATCCACTCTTTTTATAAGAGATAATCTAGATGGTAGCTATTGATCCCGGAGCAAGCGGAGGTATCGCATCCATAACTGTTAACGGTATGGTCGATGCCGTAAAGATGCCTGAGACTGAAGGAGATGTGCTGGATAAACTAAAGAGTTTGCGGACTTATCACGATGTTATTGTCATCGAACAAGTAGGTGGGTACGTAGGTGGGGCGGGAAGTCCCGGATCGGCGATGTTTAATTTCGGTCGTGGATTCGGTTTTATCTTAGGTGTCTCGATGACGCTGGGGTTTAGAATCGAAATGGTTCGTCCGCAAGCGTGGCAGAAGGCATTGAGTTTGGGGAATAGCAAGGGGATGGCTAGCAAGACGGAATGGAAGAATAAACTGAAAGCTGAAGCCCAAAGAAGATTTCCAAATTTAAGCGTGACATTGTCCACGGCGGATGCACTATTGATACTCGAATATGGCAGACATCACATTGTTCGAGTGGCAGAAACCGGGAGCGGAAGCGTTATTACAAAGCCTTCAGAAAAATAACGTAGCCCTCGACGCCAGCGATACTGGCACGGGTAAGACGGCTAAAGCGGTCTGGTTAGCCCAACAATTAAGAGCAGACGTCATCGTCGTCTGTCCGAAAGCAGTCATCCCATCGTGGCGTGAGTGGCTCGATCGAGGCGAAGTTAAACACGAAGTAATCAATTACGAAAAGTTAAAGACTGGTAAGACAAAGCTGGGAAAATGGAACGACGCGAAGAGTTGGGAGTGGGCTTTCAGGGGAGCGAAACTTTTAATTTTTGACGAGGTACATCGATGCAAAGGAGCCACAAGCGTTAATGCCAAGATACTTACAGGGTCTAAGAAGTACCCAGTATTGATGCTATCCGCTACCGCTGCAGAGAATCCGCTGGACATGCGAGCGACAGGCTTCATGTTAGGTCTCCATGAATACCACGACTTCTACCGGTGGAATTACAAAATGGGTTGTCGACCTGCCCCATGGGGCCGTGGTCTG
>Ga0164294_10000412_pt1 | contig 40729 bp, 33 predicted proteins | sample GEODES005metaG_FD_111479 | JGI IMG/M metagenome (GOLD analysis project Ga0164294, IMG submission 111479) | Oligotrophic lake water microbial communities from Sparkling Lake, Wisconsin, USA - GEODES005 metaG | ecosystem: Environmental > Aquatic > Freshwater > Lake | place: USA: Sparkling Lake... | reverse complement strand
TGAAACGGGCGGTATGACACGATTGACACGCACACGAGGCACGCAGCTGTCGTAAGAAGAGGCGTTCGCCGCGAGCATGGCGTGCCCGCGGCAGATCGACACTCACCCGTCCGCCCCGGCGGACCGAGGAGATCCTCTCGTGCCAGATCAGAAAAGCGACGGCCTCACAGGCGATCACTCCGCCGGCGGATCGGTGCTCACAAGGGAGCGCACGGGGGCGATTCGGTTTCTCGATGCCGCCTCGGCACGCGCGCTGGTGCGTGCTGCCGCGCGGCCGGTGCGCCTCGTCGACGGGCGGGCGGAGTACGACCCACTCGATCCGGTGTCAAAAACCTGCTGCGGCCACCTCTGCCTCGAGCCCTCCGCCGATCCGCTCCGCCACGACGACGCCGACACCGTTGGCCACTACGCGGTCCATCTGTACCTCGATGGTCTCGAGCGACTTCCCGTTTCGGTCGCCCGAGAACTCGCCCGGCACCGCGGCCACGTCTATCTCGACCGGCTGACTTCGATCACCGATTCGGCTGCGGCAGCCCTCGGCACCCACCGCGGCGGCGGTCTGTCGTTCAACAACCTCCGCTCCCTGTCACCGACAGCGGCCTTCGCGCTCGCCGGCCACGGTGGCGAGCTCTCCTTCAACAAGCTCCGCTCGCTCGATCTTCCCACAGCGATCGGCCTCTCGAGACATGCCTACGATCTCTACCTCAACGGCCTGCGGGCCCTCGAGCCAGCCGTCGCCGTGGCGCTCGCCAGGCACCGTGGCATCCTCAACCTCGATCTCGGTCGTCTCGACACCTTCACGCCTGATCTCGCCGCGGCGCTTGCGCGCTTTGGCGGCGAGCTCCATCTCCATGGCATTAAGGCACTCTGCGACGGTGCCGCGGCGGCCCTGGGCAGCGGGCGCGGAAGCCTCTGCCTGAAGAGCCTGCGGCGACTCTCGGTCGGGCAGGCTAGGAGCCTTTCAAACCATGTCGGCGGCCTCCTCCTCCACTCGCTCCAGGAGCTTGATCAGCCGATCGCCCAGTGGCTCGCTTGCCACACCGGATCGCTCCGCGTCCCGCTGAAGGACGACGTCAGCGACAGCGTGATCGCGGCGCTCATCGAGCACCGCGGCCCCCTGGGCATCAGTGGCCTCACCACCATCACCCCCGCCCGCGCCACGATCCTCGCCGGCCAACGGGGGCTCGCTGGCCTCGCCCTTCCCGACGTGCGCACGCTCGACGTCGCCGCAGCCGAGATCCTCGCCCGGCACCGGGCGGGCCTGCTCGATCTCGGCGACATCAATCGCTTCAGCGTCGAGACGGCCGCAGTGCTCCGCCGCCATCCGTTCCACGGCTTCGAAACCGTTGGATCCTGAGCCAAGCCCCTCAAGCGTGCATCACCCCGCCGCGTGCCGCGCCATCCGGCCGAGGATCCCCTTGACGATGATCGTGAGGAGCGAGCCCGGCCGGTAATCGGCGGAGGCCATGTGGTCGATGCGGTCTTCGGCGATGAGCCGCTCGAGATGCCCCTGCGAGAGGCGCTGCTCGAACTTCTCCGGATCGAACACCGCCACGGCCTGCCCCCCCTTCTCACGGACAAGCTTCATCGACGGGATGTCGGTGTCGCCGTCTCCGAGGAACACCATCCGCTCGAACGGCACGCGCCGTTCCTGCTTCGGCATCCAGAGGTTGATCGTGGAGTTGTCCCAGACGTTGTCGATCCCCTTGTTGATCCGAAAGAGATACTGCGTCTTCGTCGTGTAGTTGATCGCCGACGCCGGCCAGACCGCCCGCCCCGTCTCGTCATAGGCATACGACGACGCGAACACCTTCCTGAATCGGGGGTGGATCGAGAGGCCCTCGATCATCTCGAGGAGACCGGATGAGACGACGAAGTGCTCGATCTCGACCCCCACGCTGCGGCCGTAGGCGCCGATGTCGTCAAACCAGGCCTCCACCCCGGCAAACAGCGGCGTTTGGGCGCCATGCCTGCGAAGGAGGTCGCGCGTGACGGCTGTTCCCGCCCGCTCGGCGGCGGTGAGCAACATCCGCATGTAGGTGAGCACCTGATCGCTGTCGTGGCGCTCGGCCTCGCGGCGGCAGGCCTCCCAGAAGCCCTCGACGTCGGTGACGCCGACGCTCGGCAGGAAGCTGTGTTCGGGGAGATTCCGCGGCGCGAGCGTGCCGTCGAAGTCGTAGACAAGCGCCACGCGGATCGGCGCGATCCCTATCTGCCCGGCGCCGCTTGTCGTCGCCATCCTGATTCTCCCCATCTCAGGTCCGAGAAAACCTGCCCATGGTTATACGCGCCGTAGCCTCTTCCTGGGGATCCCGGCCCCCGGCTCGAGGAGTGCTCACGGCTGCCGGAAGCCCCACAAAACAACGACGCTCCCCGGAGCCATGACGGCGCCGGGGAGCGTCGATGAAAAGCATGTGTCGCAGACAAGGGTCAGGGAAGGAGAACCGAGTCAATGACGTGGATCAGTCCATTCTTGGCCGGGATGTCGGTTTTCACGACCGTCGCCGATCCCGAGGCCGTGCCCACCTTCACGCCGTCGGTCGTGGAGATCGACAGCTTGCCGCCGCCGGCGGTGGTGGCTTCATTCAGCTTGATGACGTCCGCCGCGGCCACCTTGCCAGGAACGACATGGAGGAGAAGGATGTCGCGGAGCTTGTCTTTATTTTCGGGCTTGAGGAGTTCTTCGACGGTGCCGGCGGGAAGCTTGGCGAAGGCATCGTCGGTGGGGCAAAGACGGTGAACGGGCCATCGCCCTTGAGCGTGCCGACGAGATCGGCCGCGCCGAGCGCCGCCGCAAGTGTCTTAAACGAACCGGCCGCGACTGCCGTGTCGACGATGTCGGGGAGGGCTGCTGCCTTCACGACCGGCGCCTGAGTGATCGCCGGGGATGAAACGCGGACCGATTCAGGGTGGACACTCTGCACGATGACGGATTCGTTGCTGACGACATGCTCGGTGACGGTGGGGACGGACGAAGAATGGACGACCGTGCCCGACTGGACGTGCCCACTGCCGGTGACCTGTCGGCTGTTCCAAGAAGGCTGGGATGCAGCCGGGGCGTGGGTGCGACGGCCTTGGACGACCCGGCCCCGGCCCCGGTTGCAATCACCGGCCGAGGCGGAAGGAACACCAGCAGCCACGGTGACCGCGACAACAAGAAGCGAGGCAGCGCAACAGCGCATAGCAAGAGTTCCGAATAGGGGATATAAACATTCGCTTACCAGTTATACACCGGCGGCGGAGGGTGGACAGGCGAGTCGCTTTGCGTTGCCCCGGGTGCTGGGGAGGTGAACTCCCCTCCCCCCGAACCTCATTTCTTCCGCGCCGCCCGCATCACCGGCGACTCCGTGAGCCGGAAGACAAAGATTTCCTCCCCAGTCACGGTGCTAATGTCGTGGTGCATGCTCACCGCGGGAACCTCGCAGGCGGCCTCGATCACGGCATCGAGACGAGCCCGGGAAGATTCCACAAGCTGGGTTCGTAGTCCTTTGAAGAGATCTCGAACCTTCTGGGGCTCGAGCATCATGAACAGATGCTGCTCGGCGGCCGTGAGCACCCCCTGGACGCGGATCACCATCAGATCGGCGACGAGATGCGAATGAATGGACTTCGGACCGCGTCCCATGAAGGTCTGCATGAAGCGGGCCATCCCTTCGCAAACGGCCGCCTCGATCTCCCCCTGCGACTTCACCCGGTGGCTGGTCTCCTCCGGTGATGTCGAGTCGGCGACGAGCACCGCTGCCACGCCATCTACCGTCCCCCCACTGCGCGTGTATCGTTCCCCATCAAGACCGGGTGCTAACCCAATGTGGCGCGACATGACTTTTCCCCGGGTTGTCCGACATCGAACCGATCGATTCATGGACAGTCATGAACGACCCGAAACACGCTCGGCGGGCAGCTGACTGACACGCGTCGCCGAGGAAAGCCCCATCGCGAGCCTGTCGACAGCAGATGCAGAAATGCCCGCTCGACCCTGAAATGCTCTAGCGGAAGCGGAAAGAACCGCTCACACATCGGTCAACGCTCAGCAGCGACTCCGCCAAAGCTGGCGGGTAGGGCGACTCGTTTACCGAGATTCGATGTCGGAAGGTGGTGCTGACGAAGCGTGTTCGTCCAAACCACTGCCCCACTATTAGAGGCTACCAATTTTGTTACCCAAGAGGAAACCACCCGAATGGCATTCTCGCACGCCACCGAACAGCTGCCGTGTGAATAGGTATTCATCATCATGCCCGGCCCTCACCAACGGCTCACGCAGCGCTCCAATTCTCCTTGCCCCGACGCCGACACGTATGATCTGCCGATGGCGACCGACGACTCGGCTGCCCGCCGCACCGGGCCACCAGGACAGGACGCCAAGCAGTGACCACACTCTCCCCGTCGATCTCTCAAGAACTCGCCCAGATCGCGCTCTCCCTGCAGACGGAGCGATCGGGACATTCACCGAAGGCGGTGACGGTCGTCGCCAGCGACGAAACGGTCGTCGTCACGCTCCATGAGGCGCTCACTCCGGCGGAGAAGCTCCTCGTCAGGAGCGCTGCCGGCGCTACCCAGGTGGAGAACTACCACCGTGCCCTGTTCGCCGTCTCCTGCGATCAACTGCGAGCGGAGATCCAGCGGCTCACCGGAAGAACGGTGAAGGAATCAGCCGTCGTCGTCGAGCCGGCCACCGGGGCGATCGTCCACGCCTTCACCAGCGGCACGATCGTGCAGATCTTCCAGCTCGAGCCCAACGCTCCGGTCACGCCGTCGGCCTGATGGCCTCGCGGCACTTCAGCCGACAAGCTCGGCGATCGGCCGTCCATGGTCGACCAGCGCCGTCGGCCGCCCGGAGAGATCGGGGATCGTGACCCGGGCCGCATCGATGCCGAGGTGGTGATACATCGTCGCCAGGAAATCCTGCGCGGTGCAGCGCCGCTCCACGACCTGCTCCCCGCGCTTGTCGGTGGCGCCGATCACCCGCCCCGGCTCGATCCCGCCGCCTGCCCAGATGTTCGAGAAGGCCTGTGGCCAATGGTCGCGGCCGGGCTGGATCGTTCCTGCCGGGCCTCTGGCATTTCCGGCGCCAGTGCTCGGGCCGTAGCTGATCTTCGGGGTTCGCCCGAACTCCCCGGTCACTACGACGAGCACGCGATCGGCGAGACCGCGGTCGTGGATATCCTCGATGAGGGCCGCGACGGCATTGTCATACGCCGCGGCCCGGAAGCGGAGGGCCTCGAAGACGTGGTGATCGACGGCGTGGTCGTCCCAGACGCCGGTCCTGCCGCACAACGGCCCACTCAGTTCGGTGGTGACGATGTCCACCCCCGCCTCCACCAGCCTTCTGGCCATGAGCAACTGCTGGCCCCAGGCGTTGCGTCCGTAGCGGTCGCGGGTGGCGTCATCCTCGCGGGTCAGATCGAAGGCATGCCTCGCCTCACGGCTGGTGAGAAGCTCGAGGGCCTGCGCCTCGAAGGCGTCGAGCGCCTCCATCTCCAGTCGCCTGCCGATCGTGCGCTCGAGCGAGTCGAATTGCCCGCGGATCCCTATGCGGCGGCGGAGGCGATCCTCCTCGGCGGCACTCCCGAGGCCGAGATTCGGGACGGTGAACGATGGCGCGCTCGGATCACCGGCGACGACGAATGGCCGCCAGGCATCGCCGAGATAGGCGGGGCCGTTGTAGCCGAGCGGCGGATTGATACCGACATACCGCGGCAGCGGGTTCGCCCGCGGTCCGCGTTCGGAGAGAAGGCGATTGGAGACGCACATCCAATCAGGAAGCCTGGGCTTGGGCTTGTCCTGGGTGTCCATGTCGCCGGAGAGCATCTGCATCGATCCGGCCGGATGCCCGCCCGCCGTCTGCGACATCGAACGGAGTACGGTGAACCGGTCGGCGATCGCCGCCTGGCGTGGAAGGAGCTCCGTGAAGCGCAGGCCCGGCACCTTTGTGGCGATCGTCTGGAAGGGGCCGCGGTAGTCGACCGTCGCCTCGGGCTTGGGGTCGTAGGTGTCGACATGCGAACACCCCCCCGGCTGCCAGACCATGATCACGCCCTTCGGTGACCCACCACGGCCGCGCGGGCTCTCCGCGCGGAGCCGGAGCATGCCAGGGAGCGACAGCCCGCCGACGGCCGAAAGCCCGAATTGAAGGAATGCCCTCCTCGGGCCGCGACGATCGGCATGCCGGCTTGTTCTCACGACAGATTCCCTCGACGGCATCCTCATTCCCCACCCGGCCGCTGGATCCTGGTGATCCCCACCCCGAGGGTATCGTACGTCGCCGCATCGCAGGTGAGAACAACCACCTGCAGGCCACGTTGGGCACCGAGATCAAGCACGCGATGGAGCCCGCGGAGCCGCTCCGGATCGGCGTTCACGAAGGCATCGTCGAAGACCACCGGGAGGCATCCGTCGTGGTCCTCGGCGAGGATCTCGGCCATCGCCAACCGTAAGGCCGCCCCAACCTGCTCGCGCGTTCCGCCCGAGAGCGTGTCGAAGCCGAACGGCACGGCGCCATCGGCCGGCCGGACGAGCGACACCGCGCTGATCTCGCCCCCCTCGAAGTCGATCGACACCTCCGCCCCCGGCCCGAAGAGACTCTGGAGATAGTCGCCGACTCGCGCCTTGAGCGGCTCGATGAATCGATCCTCGACGGCCTGCTTCCCTTCGCGGAACAGATCGAGGAGGAGCCTTGCCGCCTGCCCGTCGCGCTCGAGGCGGGCGTGCGTCGCCACGGCCTGGGCCTCGCGGGCCATCGCCCGGGCCCGGTCCTCGGACGGGTCGGAGGTGCCCGAGGCGTGGAACATCGCCAACGCCAGCTGCCTCCGCATCTCCGCTTGCCGCATCTCGTCCTGCCGCTCGTCGAGAGACTTCTGATACCGCTTCTGATCCCGTTCGATGGTCTCGGGCTCGAGCGCCGCCCGCTGCCGTTGGGAGACCGCGAGGCGATCGTCGGCCTCCTCGAGGGCCGCCGCGCGCGAGGCAAGCTCGCCGGCCCGCTCCTCCCCCACTTTCTCGACGATCGCCTGCCGGCGCGTCCGTAATCCGGCGAGGCTGTCCTGCGCCGATCGAATCGACTCGGCGATCCTGGCATGCTCCGCGACGGCACCATCGGCCAGCGTCTTCGCCACGTCGAACTCGGTGGTCGCCGCCCCCAGCGCCGTGGCCAGCCGATGGACCTCGTCGTCGGCCGCGCGCCGGGCGACCAGTGCCGACTCCAACCCCTCCGCCCGTGCGAATCCCTCGGCTCCTTGGCGCGCGAGGCGCGCGTCGAGCTCGGCGATCGCGCCGTCGAGGGTGGCGAGCTCACGCAGCGCCTGCTCGTCGCCGAGCCCCTTCACCGTGCTCTCCTCGGCGCGAAGGTCGTTGACAAGCCCCGCGAGCCGGGCCGCATCGCGGCGGGCCTGGTCGGTCGAAGCGACACCGAGCGTCGACAGTCGCTCGGCCAGCGCCGTAGCGGCCACCTCGGACTTTCGCGTGCATTCTGCGAGCGACCTGCCACCCCCCGGCACCACCCGCAGCCGCGTCGCGCCGCCGACCACGATCTCGGCCTCCGCGGTGATCGTCTCCGCCCCCCCCGCCACCAGCGACGTCTCGCCGAGCCGCACCGGGGCGTCGGCCGCGATCACCTCGACGCGCGTGGCGATCGCCCGCAATTCCGCCGCCGCAGCGTCGGCCGCGCGCTCGAGCGCCACGAGCTTCTCGACATCCTCTCCCTTGACCGGCGGCAAGCGGCGGATTTCGGCCCGGATCTCGTCGGCCCTCCGGCGATGGGCGACGATCAAATCGCAGCGCGAGGCCAGGCCCGCGCGTTCCACGCGCTGTCGCTCGACCTGCTCGACGAGGGCGTGCCTCTCGGCCGACGCTCCCGCCTCCCGGTGGCGGGCGGTGAGCTCACGGAGGGCCACGAGGGCCGCGTCGAAGCGGGATCGCTGCGTCACCTCCGCCGCCTTGGCGCAGCCGAGATCCTCGTGTGCCGGTCGCAGCGTCTCCTCGGCCCCCCGGATGCGGATGTCGAGATCGCGAATCTCGGCGTCGGCCCGGTCGAGCTCGTCGTGCGCCCGTCGCGCGGCCTCGGCCGCGATCCGCGCCTCGGTGAGCGTCCCCTCGACTTTCGCGAGTTCCTCGCGGCGCTTCTGGACAGAGTCGATTTCGGCACGGATCCGCAGGAGGCTCTTCGTTCCCTCGGCGATCGCCCGGTCGGCTGCATCGACATCGCGGACGGCCTGATCGAGCGCCGCCAGCGCCGCATCGGCCGCGGTGCGGCCTGCGCGCACGGTCGCCAGATCGTCGCCCGCCTTCAACAACTCCGAGCCTGTCCTCGGCTTCCCCTTGTCGGTGAACGTGGCGGCGACGAGGTCTTCGAGGCTCGCCGCCACGCGACGATCACCGGCCGACTCCAGCACGCTTCCGCCCCCCATCCTTCCGAGTCGCTCGCGGAGCCGCTGCATCGAGCGATCCCCGGCCTTTGCCTCGCCTGGATCGGCGCCCGACGTCCCCTGCCACACCCAGAGATGGGCCCAGCGACCGCGAACCTGCTTGGCGGCCCCCTTCCCTCCTCCGGCATCGTCCTCCTGGAGGATGCGGTGGATCTCCTCCTCCGCCTCCTCGTTGTGGCGTGTCTTCCCCCCCTGCTCCTTGAGCGTCGTCGTTCCCTTTGCACCAGCGAACGATTTCTCGATCGTCAGCCGCCTGCCGGCCGCTTCGAACTCGAGGACGACCGACGGATGCCCGGCATGGTGGGCCGAGCGGAGCGACTGTGCGATCTCGCCGGTGACACGACTGCGGAGAAAGAGGGCATGGTGGACCGCCTCCACGAGCGTGCTCTTCCCCGACTCGTTCGGCCCGGCGACCACCGTCAGGCCTTCACCGAACGGGACCGTCACCTCCCTGTGAATCCGGTAATTACGGACCGTCACCGCGACGAGCCTCATCGGGGTGCTCCCTTCGTGAGGGTTGCGGCGGCCCCGTCCACGTCGTGGCAGAGACCGTGGAGGAGCCGGATCGCCGTCAGGGCCACAGCCGCCTCGTCGCCGCCGGCGTCCTTTCTCGCGAACAGCTCGGCCGCCACGCGCGAGATGATCGGGTCGCTGCGTTCCGTCAGCGATCGCATTTCCTCGTCGGAAGGCAGGAGCCGCACCTGATCGTCGAGATCGAGACGGACAAGCCCCGCGCGCCAGTCGTCGAGGAGCGTGTCGAGTCGGCCGCGATCGGCCAGCGACACCGCCCCTGAGAGGACAAGCTCCACGAGGCAGTCGTCGTAGCGGCTGCCGGTCGCCTCGCGGAGGATCCGATTCATCTCCTCGGGGCCATCGTCGCCGAGCGCCATTTCGTGCCGCAGCCAGCGGAGCTTTCCCGTCGGTAGTGCCTCGACATCCGGCATCCCCCCGCGGGTCACGGTCACCGCCGCGACATGGCCGGGAAGCTGGTCGGTCTTCGGGAAGCGATCAATCTCGTGGGCCCCCGAATACCACGCCTTCTCCCCCACCTTGAGAAAGCCGTGCCAGTCGCCGAGGGCGATGTAGTCGAGCTGGTCGAGGGGAAGCCGGCCGAGCTCGATGGCATTGGCCTGCCCCGCTTCCTCGCCATCGACGCTGTTGCCGAGCGTCGCGCCCCCGAAGGAGCGCGTGCTGCCGTGGGCAATGGCGATCCGCGGCCGCTCGTCGCCGCTCCCCGGCTGCCAGCGCCGCAGCCAGGTGGTCGGGTCGTCGGGCTCGTGCCTCCGCAGGAGCGGACAGGGAAGGATCACGGCGTCGTCGCGCTCGATCGGCTGGCGCTCGAGGAGCATGTGGAAGTTCGGGGCCACCGCCTCCCGCTGGCGGCAGAAGAAGGGACGCTCCCAGAGGCTGTCGGGGCCGCCGTGGTCGTGGTTGCCGGGGATCGCATAGACCGGCACGCCGATGCTGCCGATGGCGGCGAGGGCATGCGAGATCGTGGCATCCTTCGGCGTTGCCGAATCGAAGAGGTCACCGGCGACGACGACGAACGCCGCCTTCCGGTCGCGGGCAATGTCGCCGATCCGGCGGACCGCCTCGAGCCGCTCGCGCTGCACACGGCCGCGCTGCTCCTCGTCGGTGATCCGCGCGAACGGCTTGCCGAGTTGCCAATCGGCGGAATGGAGAAAGCTGGTCATCGTGGTGCCATCGAGGTTTCGAAGGGGCCCGCTGTCAGGCTGGCGTATCATCGCCGATCGGCACAGGAGGGTGAATCGTTCGCGGCAGGAAGCGGTGCCGAGGCCTCGCGCCACAGGAAGAGGAGCCGGCGGGACGGGCTCGGGTGGCTCTGGCCAGAGTCGTCGATTTCGTCGTCCGTGCCCACCAACACGCGCTCGGGGTGGTCTTCGATCGCCGCCACACACTCAGGTAAGCGGCGGGGATCGGCCGCGATCTCCGCCGCTGCCACTGGCACCCGGGCAACCGCCGCGGCCCTCCGCAGCTCCTTCACGGCGTCCCGCAGCTCGTCGAGATCGGTCGTGTCTCCGGAGAGGGAGCGGACGAAGCCCCCGAACGACACCTGCCGGCTGTCGTCACGCAACCGCCGGACACGCTCCACGAGAAGCGTGTGCGTCTCGGCAGGCACGACGCTGCCGAAGGGAAGCGACGCCTCATAGGCCGCCAGAAGCCGGGCCATGGGAATGTCGTCGTCGGCCAGCTTTGCCTCCATCACGCGGCACAAAAGCTGCGCTCGCGCCTCGGCCTCGACCGCCATCTTGATGGTGGCCGTCATGGCAGGGAGACACCCCGCCACCGAGGCACCGCAGGCATCGCAGAGAAACTCGATCCGCTGGGCGTGTGCAGCGGTGGTGCGGAAGACGAGCCATCGTGTCACCGCCAGGCTCACCACCGGCGCCATGATCATCCAGTCGGAGCCGGCAAACAGCAGACCGATGACGAGCGACAGGGCACCGGCAAACAGCGCGTGCACCAACAGGCAGCGGGTGGTGATCGGGGAGTGGAGGAAGACATGACCGAGCTCGTGTCCGATCACGAATTTCACCTCGTCCTCGTCGAGGAGATGGAGGATGGAGCGATTGAGTGTCACGTCGTGGATGCCGTACAGGCCCGGGAGCAGCCCCACGCGCAGGGCCCTGGCATTGATCTCCTTGTCGGTCACGAGGGAAATCCGACAGCGGTTTTCCCCGAGCCCCATCCGTCTGCAGACGTCTCTGACCGCCAGGCGGAGCGAGGCCCCGGAATGAACACCGAAGGTGGCGTGATCGGCGATATCCCCCACGTTGGTGCGACGTCCGGCCCAATGGATGAGGAGAAAGTCGAACAGCCCGACCGCTCCGGCCACGAACAGGCACACCGACTGCCAGGCCGGGACCGCTCCCAGCTGCCCCCAGGCAAAAGCGAGCAACAGGACGGTCGCCGCCAGTTCGGCGCCGACACATCCCAACACCACGCGCTCGCTTGCCCGGTAGGCGGCGAGCAAGTCCTCGCGGCGCGGGGTGGAGAGTGAGCGGGGCCTGGGGAGAGGTCGGAGCTCGGGGGATGGGAGCATCGAACGATCCGGTGGCGATGGCTCAGAACAGCGTCTGGAACAGCCCGCGGAGCATCCCCGTCGAGGGGCGGGCCCGGGTCTGGTAGAGCACGCGCCCCGGCCCGGTAAACCGGACGACGAAGCCCTCTCCAGACAAGAGCGAGTCCTTGAGCGATGCGGCCAGCACCACCGACTCGAAGGCCATGCCGACCGAGAAGGCGACGACGTGTCGGTTGTCGACGACAAAGCGTTCCCCCTCGCCGAGGATCTCCTCGACGATGCCGCCGTAACCATTGATGAACAGCCGGCCACTCCCCTCCGTCCGGAGGAAGAACAGCCCACGCGTCGCGAGCATCCCTTGGAGACCGGCGTTGTGGAGGACGAACCCCAGCCCCGGAGTGCAAGCGAGAAACGCTCCTCGCGCCACCATCATGCCGTCGTCGCCTGCCACATCGACGGCCAGGATTTCCCCCATGTGGTCTGGGGCAAGAACCAGATGCTGCCCGGGGCGCTTCGCGGAATAGACCACCGTGAAGAAGCTCTCTCCCCCGAACAGGCTCCGAACGCCCCCGGTGAATGCCCCCACCCCGCTGCCCCGCCCGGCGCCCCCACTGGCGCCCCCACTGGTCATGTGGAGGCCGGCACGAACATCGACATCAAAACCAGGGGTCATGGCGAGCATCGACCCCGGCTGTGCGAGGACGCAACTCCCTTCATCCAGTTCGAGTCTCAGCGCGGAGAAGGCCGGGCCGTGAAGCACAGCATGGTTCATGGGCAGGCGGTCCGTGCGGTCGGTCAGAAGTCGTCGGCCTGGCTGCTCATCTTGCTGCGCAGGACATAGCCCACCCCACCGAGAGCGAGAAGAATGCCGAGGAAGATGAACAGCGCCACGAGCCGACTGACGCCGAGCACCTCGGCGATCGTGGAGACGCAGATGTCGTAGATCACGATCCGGATGAACCACTGGATCATCGAACCGAATCCACCACGTGCGGCAAAAAGTTGTAGCATCGTGATCACGGCATCGCTCTCCCTGCAAGGCAACCGATCGCGGGCCAGACAGCACCCAAGACCCCATCAGAGGGCAATCTACCCCTCGAAAAAGGGTAGGGCAAGGATCGGGCTGCTGCTCAACGGAACTGCTGACACCAGTAGACCGTCCCGTCGGCCGCGCGGGCCATCGCCACGCCGATCCGGCTGTGGGAGCCGAGGATATTCGCACGGTGGCCGTCGGAACGCATCCAGTCGGCCACCGTCTCCGAGGCCGAAGACTGCCCCATGGCGATGTTCTCCGTCACCCCCTGACCATGGGAGAGGTTGCGATTGCGGGCCATCCAGGAGGCCTGCCGGCGGGCACCGTTCATGAGCGACGCATCGGCGGAGAGAGGGCCGAGCCCGCGTTTGGCCCGGGCGTCGTTGGTGCGGGCCACGACCGCGGCTTCGGTTGCCGAAAGGCTCGCCCCCGAGTCGGTCGCAATCGAGGGATCCTTCGCTCGGGCGACAGAGCCCGCGGCTCCGAGCCCGACGGCAGCACCGACCGACAAGACGACCAGCGACCGCGGGAACCAGGGATTGCGCGTTGCACGCATGGGGAATCTCCTCGAAGGGAATCGAAGGCCAAACCGTCACCAGCAGCCGTGCAGGTATGGAAGGCCCCCTTCGGAACTGTCAACTTTCCACCCCATCCCCGCTTCGCCCGTCCCTTCCCCAGCTTGCCCCGTCGCCACGCCGATCGCGCTGTGGCGGCGGCTTTTAAGGCCTCAAGGGATCGCCGCGGCCGCTTCTTGGAGAAGCCGGACGCACGCTTCCACCATCAGCTCCCCGGCGCCGGGGGCGACGGTCGTGTTCGTCGTCTCGTAGCCGCCGCCGACTGCCGCAGCACGCGTCGGGACGTAGATCGTCTCGCCGTGGTTGGCGAGTTCGACCACGAGCGTCGTGCGGAAGGGGCTCGCATTCTTGATCGCCAGGCCATGCTCGACGAACGACTCCCCGGGAAACGCCACCACGGCCACGTCGCGGCCGAGCGTGATCACCTGCACACCGAGCGGCATCGTATCGCCGGAGCCGGCGAGCTTCTTTGAGAGCCCCCAGCCGAGCCACTCGAGCGCCTCCTCCTGATCGATATCGTGGCGGAGGTTGTCGATGATCAGCCGGCGGTAGGCATCGACATGGGCGAGAAAATCGGGCTTCGCCCCTGCCTTGATCTCCCCGAGGAGTTTCTTGGCGGCAGCGACCTGCTCCGGGGTGGCGTCGAGGATCGGCACATCGACGGTGGCCGTGCGCACCTGGAGGCGTGGCGCTGCAACCGGCAGAAGCGCCGGCAAGCCGGCCACGATCGAGCGGCCGATCGAGGAACCGATGAAGTCCGTCTTGTTCGCTTCGGACTTCGTCGGATCAACGTGGTTGATGTTGCCGCAGCAGCCATTGCCGAACAGCGAGACGACACTCCCGCCGAGGGCATCACGAATCTCACGCTCGATGAAAAACGGAAAATCGGCGCTGTATTCGGTACCGCCGACGGTGTCGAGGTGGAGGGCGAAGGAGGAGAGCAGCCCGCGCGGCTTCCCGCCGGCATCATCGAAGCGGACGACACCGATCTGTGCATCGATCGGCCCGGCAGGGCGGATCGCCCCCGGGGTGTCGATCTTGGCCCAGGTGCGCACCGAGCCATCCTTCATGAGAAACCGGCGGTTAAACGAGACCGGTGTCTCCTGGAGGACGTTCCCGGCTGTCACCGTCACCTCGGTCGCCGCCCTATCGGCCTGCTTCACTGCCGCCACGAGCCCGTCAATGAGCCTCGGCACATAGGGCACGCGTTCGGCGGCAGCGCCGGTCGGCTTTCGCCCCGTGACGAACTGAAACAGTTCTTTCGTGTAGTCGGGGCCGGTGTGGGTGTGGGTGGCGGCGAGACAGACGTTCGCCCCCGGAATCCCCGTTTCACGCTCGACAGCCTCGCGGACGACGTCGGTGAGATCGGAGGCGATCACGATCAGGTCGCAGCAGATGATTGCCGCCGCGCTGTCCCCTTGGCGGAGCACGAGCGCCTTGGCATGGAGCGGATCCTTCGTGCCGGTGGAGAGCCGCTCGAAGTAGTAGCCACTCATCGGATAGGGGCCGGCGGGTGTGATGTCGGCAGTGGCAACACCAGCGCGGAGCGGCGCCTCGGCAGCCGGCAGAGCAGGAGGAGCCAACGACATCCAGGCCAGAGCCGACACGATCAATGACAGCTTCATTTCTTTCATCCCACCGATATTCCCGCGACGGCAAGCCATGGCTGTTCTCCTGTTTGGATTCCACTTCCCACGCGCGTCGGTCAGCCCCGAACCCGAGCCCAAGAGCAATCCGTGCTCAGCCCCGTGTGCCGAAGCAGAGGCCCGGGAAGAGGGGACTGAGTTCGCCGACGACGTCGACCTTCTCCGACTGACCTGGCGGCAGTGAAGCCGCCTCCTCGATTTGCGGCGGGCCGGCGGCGAAGTTCCGCGCGATCTCGTCGGCGCTGAGGGCCCTTGCATAGATCGCGACCAGCGCGATCTCACCGCGCCAGGGGCGGTCGCCGCTGACTTCGTTCCCGACGACGAGCCGGCAGTCGTCGGGCCAGCGGTTCATGTCGCCGGCGACGGTGTTGGTGGCCACTTCCTGGCCGTCGAGGAAAAGGCGGACGACGCCATCGGGGGTGCGCGTGGCGACGAGGTGCGTCTGGCGATGCATGGCGGTGCCGTCGGGCGTCGGCGTGGCGGGGGTGCCGTTGTCGCTGGTGGTGCTCGTCCGCAGGCGGAGCTCGTAGCGCCCCTTCTCCTGGACGAGCGAGAAGCTGCGCTTGCTCCTGTCGAGCGAGAGGCTGACGATCCGTGCCGGGCCGGTCTGCTCCCCCTCGGCAGGCGTGATCCAGACTTCGAGCGCGAATTGCTGCGCTTGGCGGAGGGCCTGCGTGAGGCGCGTCGCCGGGCCGTCGGAGGCGATCACGACCGGAAGATCGAGCCCCATCCGGCCGGCCTGGAAGCGCACCCCCTGCGGCTTGTCGATCCGCAGATCGATCCCCTCACCGACACCGGCCCGGTCGGGAATCACCCCGTTCACGAGCGCCTCAAACGTGTAGAGCGATTGGAGGCCATCGATGACCCGCTCGGGTGGCTCGGCTGCCAAGGCACTGGGAAAGCCGATCGACACAAGCACGCCGACGAGCACGGCCGCTCGGATCGAGCTGCCAAAGAGGGCGTGGCGAGGCAGCGGCGGGTAGGGAAGAGCAGGCATGGCAGCGCCGAGGAAAGGAACCGTCCCGACCAGCCACCATGATACCGACAGGACTGTCCGTCCTCTGCCGGGCTCCGCCCCCCACAGGGCCCACGCCGGTCGAACGGGGAGATAGACTCTGAAAGTTGGAGACTTTTCCGTCCCGCGAGCCTTTCCTTCCACCATGCCCACCTACGTCTACGAAGTCGTCAAGCCGGACGGCACCGGCGGCGACCGATTCGAACTGCTCCAGTCGATGTCGGAGCCGGCACTCCAGCACCACCCGGAGACGGGGGCGCCGGTTCGCCGCGTGATCACCGGCTTCGCGATCGGTGGCAAGAGCACCGACATCGGCAATCCCAAGCTCCTCTCCGACCGGAACCTCGACCGACTCGGGTTCACGAAATACGTGAAGAGTGGCGACGGGAAGTACGAGAAGACCGTGGGGAGCGGCCCGAGCCAGATCTCCGCCGATCAGTGATGGCCAACGCCCTCAGCCGAGATGCCAGCGGGCGATCGTCGCCAGGTGGTCGCGCCTCCGCCGCCCCGGGCCGATGAGGGCCAACCGATCGACGCGGGCCGGACGATGGCGGGCGTGCACTTTTTTCGTTCCGTCGTTTCCTGATTCCACCGATGAACGCTCGCGTTCCCCTGTCAGGCAGGCCGCAGGCATGAGGCGACTGCTCACGATCCTCGGCGCGGCGATCGTTCTCCGGGTTGTCGCCGGCATCGTGGCGGAGTACCCCGGCTATCTCCCCACCCCCGACTTCCGTACCGAATTTCTCGCCGGCCGGGAGGACACGTTTGACGTCGGTGGCTATCGGGTGGCCTTCGTGGCCCATCTCCTCGCCGGACCGCCGACGCTCCTCCTCGGCCTGCTGCTGGCAGTCCCGGCCCTCCGCCAGCGGGCGCCGCACTGGCACGCCCGGCTCGGGCGGTTGGTCGTGGCCCTCGCGCTGCTCGTCGTGGCGCCAAGCGGCCTGGTGATGGCCCGGCACCCACTTCCCTCGCTCTCGGCACCGGAGCGGGCCGTGGCCGGCCTCGGATTCGCGACGCTTGCGTTCCTCACCGGCGTCTCCGCCACGCTCGGCTTCGTCGCTGCCCGACGCCGCCGGTTCGCCGACCACGAGCGATGGATGATGCGCCTTCTCGCCCTCCTTGTCTCGGCGGTGGTCCTGCGGGTCATCGGGGGGGCAACGTCGCTGTTGCTCCCCGACGCCCCCTGGAGCTATGCGGCGAACGCCTGGGCTAGCTGGCTCCTGCCGCTGGTCGCCGTCGAGGCCTGGCATCGAGCCGCATACCGCAAACCGATCACGGCAGATCGAACGAGCCCGGAGGGGTGTCGGCCTCCGGCGTGATCAACGACCGCCGCACGTCGAGCGGCAGGCTGCCGATGCGGAGGAAGTGGACTGAGCCATCGGCAAACAGGGCCATCACACCACCGGGATGACACCCCTCGTCGTTCCCCATCAGCACCTCCGCTCCATCGTCACCTGCGCCCATCCACGGCATCGCCCTCCCCTCGGGCGCCTCGATCACGAGAATCGTGTTTTGGTCGGCACTGGCAGCTTCTTCGCGCGTCGCCGATCGATCGGGGCGGACGAGCCCTTTCGGGGAGACGACAAGATGGTAGGTGGTCGTGCCTGCGGGAGCCCGCAACGACGGGCAGCGGTAGGGCGCGGCCGTCGCCACCGCCGCCGTGGCGTTGGCTGGATCGTCCCACCGCTTCTCCACATCGATCGCCTCTGCTGCCGCCCCGTCGTCGAGGTACGGAAGAATGAGGACCCGCCAACTGTGGAGCGGATGCCCCTCGGCATCGACGGAGAACGGCGGCGGGAGGGCTCCATGCTCGCGGGAATAGGCGTCGATCGCCCTGCCGATCGATTTGAGATTCTGGGCGCACTGTGACCGTCGCGCCGCTCCTCTCGCTCCGCGCGAGACGGGAAGGAGCAGGATGACGGCTGCGACAACGACCGCCGCAACCGCGAGCAGCCGCCCGACGATCGAGCCGCGCCGTCCCGTCCGCCGCCTCCCCAGCCGGGAGGACTCTCCACAACCATTCATTGCTTCCCCCGATACTTCCCCATCCGCCCCCGTCGAGCTGCGACTATCCTACCGGGGGGTCGATTCGCCACACCTCTCCCAGCGGCCCCACCCGCCCCACCGCCGCGGAGATCCGCCATGTCTTTCAACCTCCCGCTCCTCCGACACCTCGCTCCCGTCGCCGCGGCGTGGCTTGCTCTGGCCGCCTCGGCATCCGTGGCGCGTGACACCGACGCCGATGCGTTCTTCGATGGCGGACACGTTCCCCGCATCGAAATCCACCTCGCCGAAGGCGCTGCCGACCGGCTTCGCGACGATCCGCGGAGCTACGTCCCCTGCACGCTCACGATCGATGCCGACACCGTCCTCGAGGATGTCGCCATCAAGCTCAAGGGCTCGGCGGGGAGCTTCCAAGAGCTCGACGAGAAGCCCGGCTTCACCGTCAACACAGACCGCTTCCACCCTGGAGCACGCGTTCACGGGCTCGACAAGTTTCACCTCAACAATGCTGCCCAGGATCCGACGCTGTTGGCCGAATGGCTCGGAGCACACCTCTTTCTCGCGGCGGGCGTCCCCGCCGCGCGCGTCACGCACGCCCACGTGCTCCTCGATGATCGCGACCTCGGGCTCTACGTCTTCAAGGAGGCGATCGACCGCGACTTCCTCGACCGCCACTTCGACGACTCGAGCGGCAATCTCTACGACGGCGGCACGGCGGTCGATCTCGATGAGCTCGTCGAGCGCGACGCAGGGAAGCGGGGCGTGCCCGGCGCCGATCTCAAGGCACTCGTCGAGGCCTGCCGCTTGGCGGATCCGGCCCAACGGCAGGCAGCGATCAGCGAGCGGCTCGACATCGACGCGTTTGTGACGTTCATGGCCCTCGAGCTGATGACCGGCCACTGGGACGGCTACACCACCGCGCACAACAACTACCGCGTCTACGTCGATCCGGCGAGCGGCGGCCGGATCCGCTTCCTCCCCCATGGCATGGATCAGATCTTCGGCGATCCCGGCGCTCCGATCCTCGAGATGCCGCCGACGATCGTCGCCGCTGCCGTGATGGAGGTGCCGGAGTGGCGGGGGACATTCCGCGATCGCCTCCGGGAGCTCCTGCCGCTGTTCGCCGCCGAGGCAGCGATCCTGCCGCAGTTCGATTCCGTCGCCGAGCGCCTCCGTCCCGCCGTCGTGGCGACGGGAAGTGAAGCGCTCGAGGCCTGGGAAGGGGCCGTGGGCGAGCTCCGCGACCGGATCGTTGCCCGCGCCGCCTCTCTCCTTGAGCAGGCCGAGGCCCCCGAACCGGAGCCGATCCAGTTTGACGGCGCCCGCCGCGCCGGGCTTGCCGGATGGACCCCCAGGGTCGACAGCGGCGAGGCTGACCTCGAAGAGACGACCGGAGACGATGGCCGGAGAGTGTTTCGGATCGCCGTCACTGGCGCTCCCCCCGTGGTCGCGTCGTGGCGCGTGACGGTGCCGCTGCCGGCGGGCCGCTATCGCTTCGAGGGGCTGGCCTGCGGAGAGGGGATCGAGGCCACGGAGGACGAGCCCGGCAGCGGGGCGGGCTTGCGGATCTCCGGAGGCCAGCGGAGCCAAGCCGTCGATCGCGAAGGGGAATGGACGGCGGTCGGGTATGAGTTCGCGCTCGAGGCCGCGGCGACCGTGGAGCTCGTCGCAGAACTACGGGCCAGCGCAGGAAGCGTCTCCTTCAACGCCGACTCCCTCTCGCTCCTGCGACTTTCGGAGCCGTAGCAGGCAAACTGACTTCAGTCTTGCTGCATCAACTGACGCGCCGATTTCGAGATCGCCACCACGGCTGGATGCTGCATCCTCTTCTCGACCGAGATCGCGTAAAAACGTTCGCGGAGCTTCTCGGCGCGGCCGATGACCCCGACCCGGTAGGCCCGTTGCACATCCTCTTCGACGACGGACGGCGCGGCAAACACCCCCTCCCCCTCCGCCCCGAAAACCTTGAGCAGCGCGCTGTCGGCAAACTCGCCACGGATCGTAGGCCGGATGCCGTTGTCGTCGAACCATTGCTCGAGCGATCGACCGAGCACGCTGTCGCCCAGCGGCATCAGGAACGGCGCTCCATTGAGCGACGCCGGAAAATCACGGCGGTAGAGCTTGAGGAGGCTGGCGGTCCCGAACAACGAGACGCCACTCTCCCCGAGGAGATGGTTGTAGGCACGCAGCCCGATCTGAGGGTTGGCCGGGCTGTCGCTGAGCACGACGTCGAGTTCGTGGAGGGCTAGCTGCGCCATCAGCCGGTCGGGGGCGCCGTCGATGCAGGTCACCCGCACGTCCCCTTCGAGATGAAAGGCAGGGCGGAGCAGACGGTGGACGACGAGCTTGGGAAGGGTGTCAGCAACGCCCACGACGAGGCGGAGGACCCCTCCGGCCGGCCGGCCGCGGACGACATCCTCCAGCTCCCGACCGAGCGAAAAGATCTCGTCGGCATACCGGTAGACGGTCTTTCCCGCTTCGGTCAGGGTCATCGACCTTCCTCGGCGCTCGAACAGCGGTGTCTTCACCGATTTTTCCAGCGCCTTAAGCTGGGCGCTGATGGTCGGTTGGGTGAGATGGAGACTCCGGCAGGCCTTGGTGACGCTCCCCTCACGGGCAACGGTCCAGAAATAGAGCAAGTGGTGGTAGTTCAACCAGCGCATGACGGCCGCCTTGAATCGTTATTTTAGATCATTCGAATAGTATTCATCGGCTTGCTCGATGAATCCAGGGGCCCTACAAATGACGATGTAATACCGGGTCCTTGCCGTGGTCGAGAGACTGTGGCCGGTCGGCTGCTCGTCTCCGCCCCCGTGAATGTCGCCATGTCGCAGCCACACCATCACGGTCCCCGCACGCACGCCGACACCTGGCGGCAGCTGGCCAAACTCCTTGCCAGCGAGCGCCGGGACGTGGGTACGATCCTCGCCTTTGCCCTCGGCGTGGGGGTGTTGTCGGTGGTCACGCCGGCTGCGATCGAAGCCCTCGTCAACACCGTGGCCTTCGGGGTGCTGCTCTGGCCGGTGATCGTCCTCGCCCTGGTGACCCTCGGATTCCTGGCGTTTGCAGCCTGCCTCCGGGCGATGCAATCGGCCGTGGCCGAGTATGTGCAACGCCGGGTCTTCGTCCGCACCGCCAGGGCCTTCGTGACGGCCTTCCTCCGCTGCGACGCCGACACGCTGGCGCGGAGCAACCCGACCGACATCGTCAATCGCTTCCTCGAGGTGGCCTCGGTGCAGAAATGTGTGGCGACGTTGCTTGTCGACGGCGTCCAGATCGCCACGACGACGATCGTCGGGCTCGCCGTGTTGGCGTTCTACCATCCCTACCTGCTCGTGTTCGCCGTCGTCATGGTGTTCCTCCTGGCATTCCTGCTCCTTGTTGTCGGCACCGGCGGCATTCGCACGAGCATTGCCGAGAGCGCGGCGAAGTACGAGTTTGCGGCCTGGCTCGAGGATCTGGCCCGCTGCCCCCGCTCGCTCCGCAGCCAGAGCGGCCTGACGTTCTCGGCCGAGCGGGCCGAGGAGCGGATCGACGCCTATCTCACGGCGCGACGGCGCCACTACTCGGTGGTCTGGCGGCAGGTCGTCTTCGCCCTGGCGATCGAGGCCCTGGCGAGCACCGCTCTCCTCGGTCTGGGCGGATGGCTGGTGATCCAACGGCAGCTCAACCTCGGCCAACTCGTGGCCGGAGAACTGATCGTCACGCTCGTGCTCTCGGCGGTGTCAAAGATCGGGAAATATGCCGAGGTGTTTTACGATCTCCACGCCGGCCTCGCGAAGCTGGCGATCGTCGACCAACTCGAGGCCGAGGTCGACGGCGGCGAACAACTCCCCGATGGCCTCGGGCCGATGACGGTGGCCATCGATGCCGGAAATGGGGAGGATCCGCAACGGCGCGTCGAGTTGGCTGCCGGAGGCCATGCGGCCATGAACGCCAACGCCGGCAGCACGGCTTGGCTCGAGGCCCTGGCACTCCTCCGCTCTCCGCCTGCGGGGACGTTTGAACTCGACGGCATTGACGGGCGGTCGCTCGACAGGCCCGCCGCCCGCGAGCAGGTGGCCCTCGTCGGCGCCCCCGAGACGTTCACCGGCACCGTGGCCGAGAATCTCCGTGCTGGCAGGACAACGATTTCGGCCGCTGATCTCCGGGCGGCGCTCGAGAAGGTGGGGCTCGCTTCCCGGATCGCCCGTCTGCCGCTCGGCATGGCGACGCCCTTGGCTGCCGACGGCTTCCCCCTCGATCCCGTCGAGTCCGCCCGGCTCACACTCGCCCGGGCGATCGCCGGCCACCCCCGACTCCTCCTCATCGACCGCCTCCTCGACGGGTTCGATCTTGAGGGGGACGCCGCTCTGACTGACGCACTCTTCGGCCCTTCATCTCCCTGGACCCTCGTCATCGCCAGCACCCGTGACGACGTCCGCCGGCGATGCGACTCGACCCTGGAGGCCTCGTGATCATGGGATCCCGTACCTCCCCCACCTCCCGCACCCCCCCCACCGCGGCCCCCCTTCCCGCCGGTGTGACCACGCCACGGAGCGTCCGTCGCTTCGCCACGGTGGCGATGGTGATTTTCGCTGCTTCCCCATTCATTCTCGCCTTCGTCCCCTGGCAACAGACCATTCAGGGGCGGGGGGACATCATGGCGTTTGCACCGGTCGATCGGATGCAGGTCATCGAGGCGATGATCTCCGGACAGATCAGCAAGTGGCACGTCGTTGAGGGAAGCCTGGTAAAGAAAAACGATCCGCTGGTCGATATCGACGATAACGATCACCAGCTTGCGGCAAGACTGGAGGAGCAGCGGAGCTTTCTTTCCGACCGGCTCACGGCCGCCGAGCGCGAGGTGGAGGAGCAACGGGCGGCTGCGGAGGCACAGGTGGCGGCCCGTGATGCGGCGATCCGTGCCGCCACAGCCAATCGGGATGCCGCCCGGAAGTCGATCGAGGTCGCCCAACACGTGGAGGCCAACGCCACCTTCGCCGAGGAGTACGAACGCAACCGTTTCCAGATGTTCGAGGATCTGTTCACCAACCCGCAGTTCGGCGGGCTGGAGAGTCGGATCTCCCGGGACGAAGCCCGAATGCGGTCCGATCGGGCAGCCACCGACACCGAGAAAGCCAACGCGGAAATCGAGCGGGCCGAGGCGTTCCTCCTCACTCAGGAATCCCTCCTCGTGCAGGCCGATGCGGCCGGGCTGTCGGCGATCGCCGTCGCCCGCGGCAACCTCCGCAAGAGTGAGCAAAATCTGTTCACGATCCAGCGCGATCTCCAGGAAATCGACACCCGCATCGAGCGTTTCAAAGACCGCATCGTGCTCTCCCCTTGTGACGGCACCGTCTACAGGGTGGCCTCCAACGTCAGCCGGGGAGGCCAGTTCGTCAAGGAAGGGGATGAGCTATGCACGATCGTCCCCCTCACCAACGACCGGGTCGTCGAACTCCTCATCGACGGCAACGACGCGCCGCTGGTCCTCGCCTACGCGGAACAGACGGGCTCTTTCCCGCATGTCCGACTCCAGTTCGAGGGCTGGCCGGCCGTGCAGTTTTCGGGCTGGCCGGAACTCGCCGTCGGTACGTTCGGCGGCAAGATCCGACAGATCGATTCGGCCAGTGGGAGCACCGGGAAGTTCCGCATCCTCGTGGAGCCCGATGCCCAACTCGCCGGCGACACCTGGCCCGATCAGCAGATGCTCCGTCAGGGCAACCAGGCGATCGGCTGGGTGTTCCTCAACCGGGTCCCGCTCGGGTACGAGGTCTGGCGGCGACTCAACGGCTTCCCGCCGGTCCTCGCCCCCCCCTCCAAGGAGTCGGGGGGGAAAGAGAGCAAGCCACCAAAGGTCAAGGTCGGATGACTTCAACAACAGGCGTGCCGAGCTTCACGCCAATCCTTACCGCCGCGGCCCTCGCTCTCCTTCTCGCGACCTCCGTCGTGGCGAAGGAACCGGGACGGTTCGTCCCCGCCGGCCGGCCGACCCCCGTCGCCCCAGATCGGGGCGACCTGCCGCCAACGGTGATCACGCAATCGTTCCTCGATCTCGTCGACGCCGCCGAAGGCTCCGATCCCGGCTCCGAAGCCGAAGGCTCCGATCCCAGCTCCGAAGCCGAAGGCTCCGATCCCGGCTCCGAAGCCATTAGCGGAGACAACGCCCCGCCCCGCCCGCGGGCCGAGGTTGACCCCCGACCAGATCCGGTCAGTGCCACCCCTGCACCCAAGGCTCCGCAGCGTCAAAGCGAACTTCTCCCGGCCCCTGCCCCGAAGGCCATTGCCGGAATCACCGTCGCGCCTCCGAAGCCCTCCGCGGCCCTCGAGCTTCCCGACCTCTCGCTCGACGACCGTGACGAACCGTTGACGCTCCAGGAGGTGCTCCAGAGCGTCCTCATCCATTACCCGCTCCTCCAGGCGGTGGAGCGCGAACGGGGGATCGCCTCGGGCAAGTTGACCTCCGCGATGGGCGCCTTCGACACCAACGTCAACATGGCCGGCAACGCCCTCGCGCCGGGGACCTACGAGAACTACCGATCCGATTTCGGCCTCTCGCAGCAATTCATGACCGGAGGCATCAGTGCCTTCGGAGGATTCCGCACCGGCTACGGCGATTTCCCCACCTACAGTCTCGCCCAAAAGACTGCCAACGCCGGGGAATGGCGGGGCGGCATCACGCTCCCGTTCGCCAAGAATCGCGACATCGATCGCCCGCGTGCCACACGCGCCCAGGCAGAGCTCGATGTCGCTCTCGCCGAGCCGATCATCGAGCGTGGCCGCCTCGATTGGATGCGTGCCGCCGCCAGGTCGTATTGGGCATGGCAAGGGAGCGGAGAACGCTACGGCGCCGGTGAGCGGCTGCTCGACCTCGCCGTCCGCCGCGACCGTGAATTGGAACAGAAGGTGGCGCGGGGCGCGACGGCCAACATCGAACGGATCGACAACCAGCAAAACATCGCCCTCCGCAACGGTCTCATCGTCCAGGCCGACCGGGCGATGCAGCAGGCCGCTATCGACCTCTCCCTCTTCCACCGCGATGACGCCGGCCGCCCGCTGCTCGCCCGCCGCAGCCGGATGCGGCAGGTGCCCGAGCCGGTGCAGCCCACCGTCCTCCTCTATCAGGATTCACTCGCCCGGGCGCTCGGGTCGCGGCCCGAGTTCCAGCGGCTTTCCCTGCAGCGGGAGAAGCTCCTCGTCGAACGGCGGCTCGCCTCCAATCAGACGCTCCCCAACCTCGATGGTCAGCTCACCGGGAATCAGGACGCCGGCTTCGGCAAGAGTGCCCTATCCGGGAACGACGGCCTCGATCGGCAGGTGTTGCAGGCGTCCTTGATCTTCCAACTGCCGGCCCAGCGGCGCGAAGCCCGCGGGCGGCTGCAGACGGCCGAGTCGCAACTCATGCAGATCGACCGCCAGCTCAGCTACGCCGAGGATCAGGTGCGGGCCGAGGTTCAGGACGCGTTTTCCCTCCTCGAGCGGGCTTACGAGTTCCACAAGCAGGCCCGCACCCGCGTCGAACTCGCCCGCCTCGTGGCCGGAGCCGAGCGCGAACAGCTCCGCCTCGGACGCAGCGACGTCCTCCGCGTCACCCTCCGCGAGCAGGCGAAGTTCGATGCCGAGATCTTCGAGATCTCGGCCCGCCAGGAGTTCTGGCGGGCCGAGAGCGATCTGCGTGCCGCCGACACGTCGCTCGGTCCCGAGAGCCGAGGGCTGCTCCGGGAAATGACGGTCCGGCAGGTGCCCATCGACGAGTGACGCTGACGCTCGTGATTCGTTTTGCGACTCGCGGCCACGGGCCGTGGAGATGCAAGCGCGGATAGCGTGGTCCATGTTCTCGTTGGAACAGCCGGCGGGATTGCCCCCGTGGGGCGGAGCGGTTCTGTTGGCGGCGTCCCTGACACCAACCAGCCACGCCCGCCATGCACGACGTCGATCTCATCCTCACGCTCGCCGGCGGGCTCTCCGCCGCGCTCGTGTTCGGTGCGATCACGCATCGGCTCCGACTGTCGCCGATCGTCGGCTATCTGCTGGCCGGCGTCGTCGTTGGCCCGCACACGCCCGGCTTCGAGGCCGATGCTGAACTCGCCAGCGAGATGGCCGAGCTCGGCGTCGTCCTCCTCCTCTTTGGCGTCGGCCTCCACTTCCACCTCCGAGAGCTGCTGGCGGTCCGTTCGATCGTCGTTCCGGGCGCGCTTGTGGCAAGCGCTGTGGCGACGGCGATCGGCACCCTCGTCGGCCACTGGATCGGCTGGCCGTGGCCGGCCGCCGCGGTGTTCGGCGGCTGCGTGGCGGTGGCGAGCACGGTCGTGCTCCTCCGCGTCCTCGCCGATCACCGCGCGCTCCACACGCGCTGCGGCCACATCGCCGTCGGATGGCTCGTCGTCGAGGATCTCCTCACCGTGGCGGCGCTTGTCGTCCTCCCCACCGTCTTCACGGGCGGCCCGCCGACGGTCGAAGGGCTCTTGATGTCGCTGCTCCTGGCGGCGGTGAAGATCGCGGCGCTCGTGGTCGTCGTCGTGTTCGCCGGCGGCAAAGTCATCCCCTGGATCCTCGAACTCGTCTCCGACACCGGCTCGCGCGAGCTGTTCACGCTCGCGGTGCTCGTGGTGGCCCTGGGCGTCGCCGTCGGAGCGGCCCGCGTGTTCGGCGTGTCGATGGCGCTGGGGGCGTTCCTCGCCGGGATGATGGTGGGGCGGAGCGAGTTCAGCCTCCGGGCCGCCTCGGAGGCTCTGCCGATGCGCGACGCCTTCGCCGTCCTGTTCTTCGTGTCGGTGGGAATGCTCTTCGATCCGTCCACGCTCGTCCGCTCCCCTCTGGCGATCCTCGCCACGGTGCTGATCGTGATCCTCCTCAAGCCGGCCGTAGCCCTGGCGGTGATGCGGTTCCGCGGGGTGTCGCCGTCGATCGCCATCCCGGTCGCCGCAACGCTTGCGCAGATCGGCGAGTTTTCCTTCATCCTTGGCAATCTCGGTCGCGATCTGGGGATCGTTCCCGCCGCCGCAGTCGAGATCCTCGTCGCCGCGGCCATCGTGACGATCACCCTCAATCCCCTCCTCTACCGGCTCGCGGACCGGCTCGCGGCGTCGCTGACCCGCTCCCGCACAGGCGACGACGATCCGCGTGCCGACGCCGGCCCCGCCGCCATCGAGCCGAGCCACCGGGCGATCGTCGTCGGCTATGGGCCGGTGGGGCGGACGGTGACCGAGTTGCTCCTCGATAATCGAATCGACCCGACCGTCATTGAGCTCAACCTCGAGACGGTCCGCCGCCTCCTCGCCTTCGGCGTCCGCGCCGTCTACGGCGATGCCAGCCGCCCCGATGTCCTCCAGCGCGCCGGGATCGCCAGGGCCGACAATCTCATCCTCACCTCCGGCTCGGGCCGGATCGACGAGGAGATCATCCGCCAAGCCAAGCAACTCAATCCCCACGTTCGTATCCTCGCCCGGACGCACACAACTCTCGAAGTGCCGCGCCTCCGCCGGGCCGGGGCCGAGGAGGCATTCTCGGGGGAAGGGGAAGTGGCCCTGGCGCTCACCGTGCGGATCCTCGAAGGACTCGGCGCGAGCCCGGAGCAAATCGACCGCGAACGTCAGCGGATCGAGGCGGGCTTCCGCAGCGGCTGACGCCCCGCCTGACCGCGCCGTGCGGCCCGGTTTTACTCGAATGGTCGCTATACTGGGCGGTTTTCCACTGATCCTGCCCACGATCATCTCGAGGAAACCGCACCAGATGCCCCGCATCCACCGATCGATCAGACAGCTTTCGGGCTGGATGGCGCTTGCCTGCCTGATGATGGCGATTCCGTCCTCCGCATCGGCAGCCGATGGCGAGCAGGCGCCCGGCCTCACCACCTGGGATGGCCGCCACTCGATCGACACGATTCGTGCCACGGTCGTCTACTTTGTCCCCTCCGACCGGCAACCGCTTCCCGACTGGCAAGAGCGCGTCGAATGGCTCTGCGAGCGCGTGCGCCGCTTCCACCACCGCGAGCTCGCGGGCCGATCTCGGCTCGTGACCGCGATCCACCCGGAGCCCTTCCGCTCCGTCCTGTCGACCGGCGCGCTCCGCGTCGGCGACGGCGACGCCACGTTTTTCCGCACTCTCACCGAAGTCGACCGGACGATCGACGTCGGCCGCGATGCCGACGGTGCCTTTCCCGTCCTCCTTGTCTTAAGCGACATCAACTGGCGCCCGCTCGATGACTTCTCCCGCCAATCGCCCGCCGGCCAAGGCTGGAAGTTCGACGGCGCCCTCGCCGACGGCGGGCTCCACGTCCCCGGCGCCGCCTCCGGGGGCTCGCGTGCGGTCTACCTCGCCGATCGGGGGCGTGGCTGGGGGCTCGTCAGCGGCGACGGATGGCGTGTCCCCTGCCGGGGGAGCGACTGCGTCGTTTATCACGAGGGGATCGGCCATGCCATCGGCCTCCCCCATCCCGAGCCCGCCGACGGCTCGGTGATGAGCGAAGGGCAGTACCGCAGCGCCCTGGCCCAATCGTGGGTCGAGGCAGGGCAGAAAAAGCAGTTGGGGTTCACGGCCGACGCCGCCGCAACCGCGCCCCCGCCCGATCCGGTCTTCGACACCTTCACTGCCACCCCCGAGCCAGCCGTGCCAAGGCCTGGCCAACCGGTGGCACTGCGTCTTTTCCCCCTGGAGCTGATTCCTCCGGGACTGCGTGTGGAAGTGCAGACGAGCCTCCGTGGCCCCTGGACGAGCGTGCCGGTCGAGGCCGAGGCGATCCAGAAGGGACTGATCTCCCTGGGGCGCTTCGACCGCCCCTGCGGCGTCGGCTGGCGCGTCACCGGACCGACGCCGAAGATCGACGCGGAAGCAGGCGATGATGCGAAACCCGTTCCTGTCGATGGGCCGTCCGCCGCCACCGCCTGGGGCTATTTCCAGGTCCGTCTTGCCCCCGATGCGCCCCCTCCCCCGGTCGACGTCGATCCCACCGATCAGCTTCCGGCGACCGCGCGCGGCGCGGCGAACACCTCGGTTGATCTCCTGGCGCTGGTCGATCCGCGCCGTGACGGCGTGGCCGGCGAATGGACCGACCACGAGGTCGACGGCCGCCGCGAACTCCTCGCCCCGAAGGCGCTCGGAGCGAGGATCGAGCTCCCCTATGCTCCCCCGGAGGCCTACCGACTGACCCTCATCGTCGAACCGCTCGACGAGCCAAACGGGCTGACGATCGGCCTGAGGTCGGGGGAACAACGCTTTCTCGCCCTGCTCGGTTTCGGTGCTGCCGGCGGACGCGTCAGCGCTCTGGAAAACATCGACGGCCGGAACGTCGGCGACAACCCGACGCGGATCGACGGAGATGTGTTCCGAAAAAACCTCCCGGCCGAGATCGTCACCACCGTCGGGCCAGCCGGGGTGACGGTGACCGTCGACGGACGGCCGTGGATCGACTGGGAGGGGAAGCCGGAGCGGCTGTCGCTCTCCGACTACTGGCAGACGCCGCGGAAGGAAGCCCTCTTCCTCGGCGCCTACGACTGCCGCTACCGGATTCTCCGGGCCACGCTCGAGCCGCTCTCTGTCCCGGGCCGATCCCTCGTCGAGGGCGGCGCCGCCAACGCCCGTTGACGATCACCCCGCCGGCTGGCAGGGGCCGGTGGAGAACGTTTGATGAGAATTGAGCGTGGAACGGTCGCCGCTGCGGGGTGGAGGGGGTACAACGTCGGCTCCCTTCCAAAAGCGCGAGGTTTTCCATGCGATTCTCGACGGTGACCGTCCCCCGCGTTTTTCTTGTCCTCGTCACGGTCATGCTTTTGGCACCAGCGGTCCTTTCCCGGTCACTGGCCGAGGAGCCGGTCCGCCGCACTCCCGGCCCGCAGGCCGATGGCTCGGTCGTCCTCCCCAACCAATGGTCGCTGCGACCGGCGGGCAAGCAGGTGGAGGTGGGGGATTTCCCGGTCAACATCGCGATCCACCCCAACGGTCGCCACGCCGTCATCCTCCACTGCGGCTTTGGTCCCCATGAGTTGGCCGTGATCGATGTGGAGACGCGGAAGGTGCTGTCACGGACCCGCATCGACGAGGCCTTCCAGGGGCTCACCTTCGACGCCACGGGGAGTCGGCTCTGGGTGTCGGGGGGAGCGGCCGAGACGCTTCTCCCCTTCCGGTTCGAAGCGGGAGCGCTTGTGCCCCTCGAAGCCGTGCCGCTTCGCGACGAGAAGCTCCGCGGCATCCCCGCCGGGATCACCGTCGACTCGACCGCGACCACGCTCTACGCCGCCAATGTTTGGGGGCAGTCGGTCTCGCGCGTGCGACTCGCCGTGGCCGATGAAGCCCCGATCATCGACGAGCTCCTCCTCGGCGCCGAGGTCCCGGCGCCGGCCCCCGCGCCCGCTCCGACGACTGACGACCCGTCGATCACGAAGCGGGCCGACGTGCTCCTCGAGCGGGTCGCCGCCGATGCCCCGCATCCCTGGACATGCCTGCTCGACGAACCGAGGCAGCGGCTCTACGTCTCCCTCTGGGCCCAGGCGGCCGTGGCCGTGATCGACACCCAGGCCTGGCGCGTCGTCAGCCGGATCGAGGTCGAGGAACATCCCAACGAGATGGTGATGTCACCTGACGGGAAGCGACTCTTCGTCGCCAACGCCAACCGCAACAGCGTGTCGGTGATCGACTTGGCCGAGGGGCGGGTGGAGGAAACACTCGTCGCCACCCTCACCCCCGACTCCCCCCCCGGCAACACGCCGAACTCGCTGGCCATCTCCGCCGATGGCGAGATGCTCTTCGTCTCCAACGCCAACATCAACGCCCTGACGGTGTGGGAAGTCGAGGAGCCGGGCGCGGCACGCAGCCTCGGCTTCATCCCCGTCGGCTGGTATCCCACCTGTGTCCGCCTCACCGCCGACGGCCGTCGGCTCCTTGTCACCAATGGCAAGGGGAACATCTCCGATTCCAACCGCAACGGCCCGCGGCCGGGATTCAATCCCGATGCCCCCACCCCCGATTACATCGGCGGGCTGTTCGACGGGACGGTGTCGTTCATCGAGCTTCCCGAAGAGGGCGAGAAGCTGACGGCCCAACTCGCCGCCTGGACGGAGCGGGCCTTCGCCTGTCAGCCGCCGGATGCGGACGAGCTGTTCTCAGCGGAGGAACTCGACGGCCATCCGATCCCGCTCCTCCCCGGGGCCACAAGCCCGATCACCCACGTGATCTACATCGTCAAGGAAAACCGCACCTACGATCAGGTTCTCGGCGACATGCAGGAGGGTCACGGCGACCCGACGCTCTGCCTGTTCCCCGAGCGGGTGACGCCGAACCATCATGCCATCGCCCGGCAGTTCGTCCTCCTCGACAACTTCTACGTCGAGAGCGAAGTCAGTGCCGACGGCCACGAGTGGAGCATGGGGGCCTACGCCACCGACTTCGTCGAGCGGCATTGGCCGCTGTCTTACGGCCACAACCGTCGCAAAAAATTTCCCTATCCCGCCGAGGGGAGCTTCGACGTCGCCGCACGCCCGGCCGGCGGCTACCTCTGGGACCGAGCGATCGCCGCCGGCGTGAGCTTCCGCAGCTACGGGGAATGGGTCGCCAACGGCGAGACGCCCGACGACCCCTGCACGCCGAAGGTCAAGGCCCTTGAGGGGCGCTTTGATCCCCTTTTCCGCAGCTACGACCAGGACTACTCCGACCTGAAGCGGGCCGATCGCTTCCTCGCCGAGCTTGCCCGGTTTGAGAAGGAAGGGGAGATGCCCAGGCTCCAGATCGTCCGTCTTCCCAACGATCACACCAGCGGCGCGAGCCCCGGCAAGCTGACGCCGACGGCCTTCATGGCCGAGAACGATCTCGCCTTCGGACGGATCGTCGAGGGGGTGAGCCGGTCGAAGTTCTGGCCGACAACCGCGATCTTCGTCGTCGAGGACGACGCCCAAAATGGGCCCGATCACGTCGATGCCCACCGCACGATCGCCTTCGTGATCAGCCCGTGGACGAAGCATGGCGCGGTCGATTCGAGCCTCTACTCGACCAGTTCGATGCTCCGCACGATGGAGCTGATCCTCGGGCTCGACCCGATGTCGCAGTTTGACGCGGCGGCCCTGCCGATGATCGCCGCCTTCTCGAAGGCCCCGGTCCTCGAGCCCTATCAATGCCGCCCGGCAGAAGTCTCCCTCGACGAGCGGAACGCCGCCACCGCCTGGGGCGCAGAAGCGTCCGTGGCGATGGACTTCTCCGTTGAGGACGCAGCCGACGACCTGCTCCTCAACGAGATCGTCTGGCGGAGCGTCCGCGGAGCCGATTCCCCGATGCCGGCCCCGCGACGTGCGGCCTTCGTCTTCGCCTCCGACGAGGACGAGGAATAAAGGAGAACGGCCCGGTCGGCGTTTGCCAACCGGGCCGTCATGTCTCTCCAACCGTGCTGCGGACAGAGGCGGTTACTTGTACTCGTCGAGTTCGAGGACGAGATCGGGCATCTCGCCGGAAATCTCCTTCTCGATCTTCGACTTCCGGTCGCCGAACTTGCCCTGGAGTCCGTCGCCTCGGCCGTTCATGTGAATGACCGAGATCCGGTACTTCCCCTTCGGCAGCTTGACACTGAACGCCCCCGTCTCATCGGCAAAAGCCGACTCGGAGAAGTTAGCCCCATCGCTGCCGTCGTCGCGGATGAACTTGATATTCACACTCGCAGCCTTGGCAGCAGCCATCACCGGGTCGAGGGGCAGCGGGTTGCCTCCCCGGAGGATCTTCCCGCTGATCTTGAACTCCGGCTCGGTCTTGTAGCTCGTCCGTCCACAGCCGGTGAGGGCCATGGAGCCGACGAGCAGCAGGCAGAGCGGCACCAGGGCTGTTCGCCGCGAAAATGTCACGTCGGTCAAGAAACTCGCCATCAGTATTCCACCGTCTTTCCGTCGCCGCGGTGGCCGAGCCGCCGCCAGATCGTCTCATTGATGTTGTAGGTGATCCCCCGCACCGAGCCGTCACAGAGCACGACGTTGACGACCGTCGGATGGGCGGCCCCGAAGCGGCCTTCACCATTCCAGGTTCCCGACCGATCACCGTCGGTCTGGGGAACGAAGCCGGTGTGCCGCATCGTGTCGTGGTCCCATCCGGCGGTGTATCCCTCATTGTCGTCCCCGCACATGTTCCCCTTGCAGTTGTCGCTGTCGAGGGCCTTCTCGGCGAGGAGAATCACGTTCGTCGTCCCGTCACGGATGCTGGCATACGTCGAGACCTTGCGGAGATCGAGGTTCGGCTGGTCGCCGTCGACGCGGAAGATCGGGCCGTCCCCCTCGGGGTGCCACGGAGCCCCCTCGCCACCGAGCCAATTGTCACCGGTGTCGAGGCTGTTCGCGGCGTAATCGGTCTGGGCGTACGGTGCCCGGCCGCCGGGGAACGGAGCGCCATACCACTCCCCCGACGACTTCACACCATCGGAGGCTGAGCGACGGCTGGGGCAGAAATACTGCCCCACCGGGGTGCCACGAGCCATGTAGAAGCGCTCCCAGTCGGCAATTGAGCCATTGCCGTCGACATCCTTCGCGCCGTTCCCGAGCCAGAGGGCCTCGTTCTCCAGATAGGGGAGGATCTGATAACCCCAGCCGGCGTACTGCCTGACGCCGGTGGCGGGCGCGCCGTTGTTGAACGACCACCCCCCCCACCACCAGCCGCCGGTAGGGAGAAACTGCCGGCTGTCGTGGTGGTTTTGCACCGCGAGTCCGAGTTGCTTGAGTTGGTTGCTGCATTTGACCCGGCGCGACGCCTCACGGGCGGACTGCACCGCCGGGAGGAGGAGACCGACGAGCGTGCCGATGATGGCGATCACCACCAGCAGCTCGACCAACGTGAATCCCCGCGCCTGGCGCCGGTCAACGACAGGTTGGAGGGCTGTTTCGATTCGGGCACCCATGACGATTCTCCAGCTTAAGAGGACGAATAAATCAATACGCCGGAAAGAGATGAGGAGCAGATTTGGTCATCGGAGAGCGAGCGTGTCTGACCGCGACGCAACCCAGCCCCCCCTCAAGATGCCTTTGACACCCCGGAGAGAGGAATCGATACGCCGTAAAGCGCCGCCGCTGGAACACCCCCCCCAAGAACCACCCCCGAGCCACCCCGAAATCCTACGGCGCGGCTCCCTGACCGGCAAGCCGCAAGCCCCAGCCACTCGCCCGAGGGAAGTCCTCCTGCGGGTGGATCGGGCTGGGAGAGACACATCAGCCCCTGCTTCGGCCGCCGAGCCCCCGGTCAACCTCGGAAAGATTGATCGAAAACGCCTATTTCTCCTCGGCTGCGAGCAGGTCGGCCGCCAGGAGCATCGTCCCGGCGTGGATCTCGACGATCGCCCCGATGTCGGCGCAGTACCCCCCACCACAGACGATTCCGACAGGCAGCCGGGCGGATCGGGCCGCCGTGAGCACCCGGCGGTCGCGCTCGAGCAGCCCGGGACGGCTGACGGAGAGCCTCCCGAGTCGATCCCCTGCATAGGGATCGGCCCCGGCGATATAGAGGAGGAGATCGGCCCTCTCCTCGCCGAGGGCCCCGTCGAGTGCCGCATCGACCGCCGAGAGATAGGTCGAATCGTCGGCACCATCCTCGAGGCCGATGTCGAGGTCGCCCGGATGCTTGCGGAGGGGGAAGTTGCGGGCACCGTGGACCGAGACGGTAAACACCGAGGGATCGGCCGCGAAGATCTCGGCCGTGCCGTTTCCCTGATGGACATCAAGATCGAGGATCACCACGCGCTCGACCATGCCACGGGCCTGCATCTCGCGGGCCGCCACCGCGGTGTCGTTGAAGACGCAGTAGCCTTCCCCCCAGTCGCTCCCCGCATGGTGGGTGCCTCCGGCGAGACTGGCGGCGATGCCATCCTCGAGCGCCGCCGCTGCGGCATCGACCGCGGCGCCGGTGCTCCGCAGCGAGCGGGCCACGAGCTGCTCACTCCAGGGAAAACCGATCCGCCGGACCTCCGCCGCCGTGAGCGTGCCCGCCATCACCCTGCCGACATAGTCGCGCTTGTGGACACGGAGGATCTCCTCGTCGGTGGCAGCGTGCGGCTCGATGAACTCAAGTGCCGCGCCGGCAGCCGCCTCGGCCTCCAATCGCTTCCGCAACGCCCGGTATTTCTCCACCGGAAAGCGGTGCCCCTCCGGGAGTGGCAACCGGTATCGATCGGAGGGAAACAGCCGCATGGCTCGAAGCGTCCCGGGGAATCAGCCCGCTCGACGGCGCCGGCACCACCAGGTACTGAGACCGATGCCACCGGCAGCGAGGAGATGCGTCATGGCCGCCGGTTCCGGCACCACGATCGCAATGATCTGCGGCCTGTAGTAGGAGAGATCGGCGAAATACGAAGTATTGTAGAAGGCTGCCGTGGAAGTGCCCCCAGGCTGATTCGGCAGCAATCCCTGGGCAATGATGATCCCGGCGAGGTTCCAAGCCCCGGCTTGCTTCACGAACACGGCACCGCCGGAGTCGCCGTTGACGACCTGAGCCTCGTTGTTGGAAACATACGGATCGAACGTCGTGCCGAGGCCGAGGACGTCCAACCCGACGTTGAACCAGCCGCGGTCATCGATGGCGTTCGTGCCCCAGCGCATCTCCTTCGCACCATTGGCTTTGAAGCCGGCCTCGTTGGCGAGGTCCTCCGTGGTCTCCGTCCAGATCCAGGGATTCGACGAGGAGTTCACGTCCCAGTAGGTCGGATTGGCCTGCTGGAGACGCCCCCGGCCGATCAGCGTGACCGTCTCGCCGTTGGGAGGGGGCGTGCTGGCGACATGAATGAAAGGCAGGCTCAGCGACGGCTTCGCGATCTGAAACATGAAGAGATCGGTGAGAGCCGACTTCCCGGCTGCGCCGGCGTTGGTGAGTTGGCGGCCGGTGCCGGGCAGCATGGGGTACTTCACGCCGCCGAGGGTGATGCCGTCACCGCTGCCCACATGACCGGCCGTCAACACCCAGCCATAACCGATATAGACACCCCCTCCGACTCCGATCGCGCCGACGTTATTCCAGCCGGGGTCATCGCTGGGGGCAGACATGTTGCCTGACCCTGCGTTGACCCGGTCGATGACGACCGCCCCGACCGAGCCGGCCAATGGGCCGGCGCTCGCCAGGGCCATGGCCGCAATCCACCGCCACGAAGCTCGCAGGCGCATGTCGGATCTCCTCGTTCGGATGGCAGTGGCAGGTGCCAGAGGGCGAACCCGCGCCGTCAACGCTTCCCCCCGAATCGTACGCAACGGGCTTCGACGCCGTCGATGGCGGTTGGTGCAGCGGCGGGGGCCGGGAGGTTTTCCCGGCGGACAGCTACCGGGCGGCGAGGCGCCTGATGGTGACAAACCTCGCCCTTGCCCCCCCGGGGCCGAACTCCGCCCCGGGAATCCCCGGCACCACCTCGAAGCGGGCCGGCTCGATCGACTCGATCTCCCAACCGTTGGAGAACGTCGCCCGGAGTTCCTCGTCGGCCACGCGACGGGGCCCCTGCGTCCCCGGTTCGTCGGTCGACATGCAGAGGATAAAGACCCTCGCGCCCGGCTCGAGGAGTTGACCAAGAGCCTCCACGTAGGCGGTCCGAAGATCGTCATCGAAAGAATGGAACATCCCGCAGTCGGTGACGGCGTCGAAACGTTCGGGGAGCGACCCGACATGGGTGGCATCCATGCGCAGGAAGTTCACGGCGAGCCCCAGTTGGACCCCCTTGAGGCGGGCGGCCACGAGAGGCGCCTCGAGGAAGTCGATTCCCGTTACCGCATGGCCGCGTGACGCCAACCAGAGGGCGAGATCACCCCGCCCGCATCCCGCGTCAAGAACCCGTCCGGTGATCCGCGGGGCCGCTGCGATGAAGGCATCCTGCGGGCGGCCGATATCCCAGGGAGCCCGAGGCAAGGCGTAGTAGTCGACGAAACGATCGCGTTGCGAGGAGGCGGCGAGCGGATTGTCGAACATCAGACAGGGCCCCGCTGAGGGAGAACGGCCGGGGGTCACACCCGCTCCGACCAAACCCTACCATTCCGCCCGCCCCGCGTCACCGCTGGAGCCAGAGCCATCGTCAGGGCGGGGAATCGGATCGGGCCCCGGATCCGCAATCGGCTGCGTGCCAGTATCCCCATCTTTCCGATCGCGGACCGCGGAATCGTAGGCGTCGCGGTAGAAGTCGGCGTGGCTGAGCATGATCGAGTCGATGCCGGGAATGCCCAGTGAGGAGAGGGGCACGAATCCCGCCGGGGGCGTCGCGGCGGCATCCCGCGGGGCCTGGGGAGGAGCCTGCCGCGGACTGTTCTTCTGGCCGCGCCGCGGAGGGCGCGGCGTCGCACGGTCGGCCTCGTCTTTGGATCGCAGCGGCGGCAACCACCACACGACCCCGTTTTGCATGACGATGCGGTTGACGCCCATGTCCCGTCCCTCATGTCCTCTTCGACCCTCTTCGACCCGGAGGGCGGGCCTCGGTCCGGACGTTCGCCCCCCGGTAGGTATCGAACCGCCCCCCCCCCGACCCGCGTGGTGGCCCAGTGACACGGGCGCCGCCGGAACAATCGTTGCGGTCGGGATGGGTGTCGAGGGGCACTGATGAGCCTTCCGGCACAGCGACCGTGTTGTGCCATCGGTGGCCTGCATCTGGCGTCGCTCTGGCGGGTTTTCGGCACAGCCGGCGAATGGCAATATTTTCCACCCTCAGGTATCTTGTTGCCGCCGCCGACGTGTTGGACTCGTTGTCAATGGATTCCCACCGATGGACAGCCTGTTTGCCTGGACGATCACCGCTCCCGCACTCATGCTGCTGGCCGCTGGCCTGATCCCGCGGGACTGGGCGAACGAGCACCTCGATTTCATGCGGCGGCTGGCCAAAACCATGAGCGTGGCGGCAACCGTGCTCGCTGTTGTTGTGGCTGTGGGGCTGGCCGTCAGAGGGCCGATCGACGTTCGGCTGGCGGTTGTGCCCAGCCTGCCCGCCGTCAACTTCGGTGTCTACTTTGACGACCTCGCAGCGATCATGCTCCTGCTGATCAGCTTTATCGGTGCGGTCATCTGCCGGTACGCGGTCCGCTATCTCGACGGCGATCCCGAGCAGGGGCGATTCCTGCGCTGGATGCTCTTCACGCTCGGCGCGGTGCTCCTGCTAGTCATCTCCCGGAACCTGCTCCTCTTCGCCACCGCCTGGATGCTCGCAGATCTTGGCCTCCATAACCTCCTCTGCCACCACCGCCATCGGCCCTGGGCTCTCTGGGCAGCACGAAAAAGACTCATCATCAGTCTGCTCGGCAATGTCGTTCTGATCGCCGCCTTGGTGGTGACGTATATCGCCCTCGGCAGCTTCGACTACACCGACATCTTCGCCAAGGCCGTGGCCCTGCGGCAACAGTCGGAAGCGAACTCGATGCTGGTCGCGGTCATCGGAGGCCTGTTTGTCCTGGCGGCGATGACCAAGTCGGCCCAGTTTCCGTTTCACAGTTGGCTGCCCGATACCATGGAGGCGCCGACACCGGTTTCCGCCCTGATGCATGCTGGCATCATCAATGCCGGAGGGTTTCTCGTGATCCGGCTCAGCCCGCTGGTGGTGCTCTCGCCCGCCTGTCTGAGCATGCTAGCGATCGTCGGCGCGATCACCGCGCTCCTCGGTGGCGTCGTCATGCCATCGCAGACCAGCGTGAAGCGTTCGCTTGCGTTTTCGACGATTGCTCAGATGGGATTCATGATGCTCCAGTGCGGGCTCGGCGGCTTTTCCGCGGCTTTGCTCCACATCGTCGCGCACTCCCTCTACAAGGCCCATGCCTTTCTCAGCTCGGGAAGCGTGCTGGAACAAGCGGCTCGCACCCAGCTGACCCAGGCACACGCCCGAGGTGGTCGAGCGGTGCTCGTCACCGACATCTTTGCCGTCGGCGGGGCAGCGGTGATCCTTGGGCTGGCCCTCGCCTGCTTTGGGATCAAGATCACCGAAAAACCGGGTGGGATCGTCCTCGGCTTCGTGCTGCTGTTGGCCCTCACCAACCTGCTCTCCACCTGCTTCGCCACGCGGGTCTGGAACCTCTCCGGACTGGGGATTGCGGCGGCGGTGGTCGTGGCGTTCGCCTACTTCGCGAGCTTCGAACTGATCGACCACCTTCTGGCCGCCACAATGTCGCGACAGGTACTGGAGCGATCGCCCCTCGACCTCGCGGTGAATGTCGTGGCGATTGCGTGTTTTGTGGCGATTTTCATCGTGCAAAACTTCATTCAGAGCTTTTCGCATCTGAGCTGGGTGCAGGTCTTTTACGTGCATGCGAACAACGGCTTTTATCTCGACATTCCCTTCCGGCGGCTGACTGGCTGGATCTACGGCCAGCCGGCGGCCGTCTCGTAGTCCGCGTCTTGCAAGGTAGCCTACCGGTGATGACCAACGTGACGACGAGCGGCGAAACCGCCCAAAACAGACTGACTCCCGCGGAACTGGCGGCGCATCTTGCAGCCATCGGGGGAATCATTCCGCCACTCTGGCCATTGGCTGACTACGTGGCGGTCAACCCGTTTCTTGGCCTCGCCGACCGGCCTTTTCTGGTCGCTCGCCAGCTGCTCACCGATGTTCGTGTCTGTGACATTCTGCCGACAGCGGAATGGTTTCAACAGCGACTGAGCACCGGGGCAATCATCGCCGCCGACCTCGACACCGCCTTGGCCGAGTGCCGGGATGAGCATCCCGAATGGTTCGCCAGCCTCACGGTGGAAGACTGTCGGGCCTTCCTCAACCACGAGCCGGCAGCGGTCGGGGCCGAACGCCGCTACCGAACCGTGTCGGAACTGGTCGACGAACGGAACGGTACCCGCTGGAACAGCCACATCGTCACGGACATTTCCCGGCACTGTGCTGGCCACTTCGACCGAGGGCAGGCCAGCTGGCTGAGTCCCTGGCTGAGCTTGCCGCTCTACGAGGCATGGCGGCAGCGGACACAGCTGAGCCGCCGGCTCGACGACCTCGGGATCCGTGGATTCCGGCAATTGGTCGTAGCGCTTCCGGATGATCCTCTCGAAGCAATCCCCGACCTGCTGGCCCGGCTGGCCATTCCCAAGCCGCACATCGAACGATTTCTGTTGGCAGAACTCTTTTCGGTCGCCGGCTGGGCCTCGTTTATTCGCTATCTCGCCTGGCACGCCGAGGAACCGACACCGATTGCTGAAGACCTGACAGGGCTGCTGGCTCTCCGGCTGGCCTGTGACGTGGCTTTGGCCGAATCGACCGGTTTGACAGACCTACCCGAAGGGCTCGTGCCGACAGCTCCCGAGCCGCCCGACCCTCTGCCGGCTGTGTTGGCCCGCTACCTGATGCAGGTTGCCGGTGAGGTCAGCCATCGCCGCCGCCTGCTGGCCGACATTTCCACGGTCAAGCAGCCGGCGGCGACCGGCCGGCCGACGTTGAAGATGGTCTTCTGCATCGATGTTCGCAGCGAGGTGTTGCGGCGTCACCTCGAGGCCCAGAGCGAGCTGGTCGAAACCTGTGGGTTTGCCGGATTCTTCGGGATGCCGCTGGAGTTTGTTCGCTTGGGCACCGCGTTCGGCGCCGCTCATTGCCCGGTGCTGCTGCAGCCGACCTTTCCGGTCTTTGAGCGGCTGCTGGGAGCATCGGGAGAGCGGGTCGCGGCTGCCGTCGACCACCGGAAAATGCTCAGGAAGGGCCGCAAGCTCTGGAAGGGCTTTCAGTCGTCGTCGATTTCCTGCTACAGCTTTGTGGAGTCGCTGGGGCTCGCCTATCTGCCGAAGCTTCTCACCGACTCGCTTGGCTTCACGCCCCCTGTGGCCGATCCGCGAAACGACGGCCTCACGCGCGACGAGCAGCGACGGCTCGGCCCCGACCTTGATGGCTCGGAAGATCCCCTCCCGCTCGACCAGCGGATTGGCCTAGCCGAAGGCATGCTGCGAAACCTCGGGCTCACGGATCGGTTTGCGAGGATCGTCGCCATCTGCGGCCATGCCTCCTCCATGGTCAACAATCCCTACCGTGCGGGCTACGACTGCGGCGCCTGTGGTGGCCATTCCGGCGAGCCGAATGCTCGCGTTGCCGCCGCCATTCTCAACGACATTCAGGTCCGTG
>Ga0164294_10000409_pt1 | contig 40881 bp, 39 predicted proteins | sample GEODES005metaG_FD_111479 | JGI IMG/M metagenome (GOLD analysis project Ga0164294, IMG submission 111479) | Oligotrophic lake water microbial communities from Sparkling Lake, Wisconsin, USA - GEODES005 metaG | ecosystem: Environmental > Aquatic > Freshwater > Lake | place: USA: Sparkling Lake... | reverse complement strand
TTTTGGGATGTCCAACCACACTCTGTGCAGCGGAATGGATCTTTTTCAACCTTGGCCATGAGGTAACCCTATGACAAGGCACTGACTATTTCTTCTGGGCAGCCAATGTTGCTGGATGCTGAATGACAAAGAGCGGCAAGTTACGGGCTGTGGACTCGCGGATATGTTCCATACGCGCCTGGCATAGGCGTTCAAGTTCGTTGTATGCATCCTTACCCATTAAGAGTTTAAGTTCATATTTGTTGGAGATATACACAGGCTCAGTTCCAACGTGCGCATCGCTGTTGCTAGTGCAGTACCAATCAAAATCTGCACCGCCATCGCCCCATGCAAGTCGTTCGTACTCACCAATAACAGTGACTGAGTATTCGCGCTCGCCGTATTCGCGAGTTTCAAAGCTACGGCGCAAAGGTAATTGCCAGCACACATCAGGCTTTGTATCTGCAAAGTGTTTTCCGTCGCGTTGTGCAACATGGTGCAACACACAACCGAATGAACCTGTGAAACCTTCAGCTTCGTATCCCTTACGGTTTAAGAAGATACATCCATCATCAACACGACGAGTTTTGCGCTCGCCATCTTCATCCTTTTCCGAAATTCTTAAATCGCCGCCAGGTTTCTTTGGTCGAGCCTCGCTGTAGTACTGCCACATATCAGGTGTGAGATAAGCGGCAGCTTTTTGTGTGCGCACTTCATCATCTTTATCTGTGTACATCGCACCTTCAGTGCAACATCCAGAAAATGGCTGACTCTTAAAAACTCCTTGGCAACCATCGCCATAAATACAGGTCCAGTATGAGGTCAACCACGTAAGGTCGCACTTGAAAATAGTTTCAGCATCATTTGGGTCGAAAAATTCAACCCAATCACGCGCAAATCCTGGCTTAACTTCAGACATAGTCGCAGAGCCTACAGGCATAACAGGTAGGCTTGTTACATGAATCAGAAATCACACGTTGCAGTAATCGGTGCTGGCATTATGGGCGAGGCCTTGATTTCTGCATTGATTTCATCTGGAGTTAATCCAGAGTTGATCACGATTTCAGAAAAGCGTGCCGATCGTGCTGCTGAACTGATTGCTAAGTATTCGATCAAGCATGCAGCGGTGGCAGAAAATGTTGCTAGCGCAGATGCATTGCTGTTAGTGGTTAAACCTCAGGATATGGCGGATGTGCTCGAAGAGATAAAGGGTTCACTCAACCCTGCAGCTGTTGTGATCACCTTTGCAGCCGGTAAGACAACCTCATTCATCAGCAATGGGTTAGGTAGCAATAACCCAGTTGCCCGAGTCATGCCAAATACACCGACTCTGGTTGGTGCCGGGATGGCAGCGGCCTCCTTTGGTCCAGGTGTTACAGATACTCAGAAGCAATTTATTCTTGGCTTCTTAGCAGCAACTGGCAAAGTCATTGAAGTTGCCGAAGATTTACAGGATGCAGTTACCGCTACAAGTGGATCTGGACCCGCCTACTTTTTTGCATTTGTTGAAGCGATGGTTGCTGGGGCGAGAGAGCTTGGGCTGAGTGATCAGGACGCGACAACTCTTACCGTTCAGACACTAGTCGGTGCAGCCAAGTTGCTCGATGAATCCGGCAAGAGCGCCACAACTCTGCGTGAAAATGTGACAAGCCCCAATGGCACAACCGCTGCGGCGCTCGCTTCATTTGGATCAAGTGATTTGAACTCTATGGTTGCTAAGGCAATGAAGGCGGCTAGCGATCGTTCGCAGGAATTAGCGTGAAACGCTTTATAGCTTTTGCTGTACTTGCAACTCTAGTAATTACTCCAGTTTCACAGGCTGCACCTAAAAAAATTAGTGTTAAACCGATGCAATTGTTGACGACAATTGGAACACCTGATGAAGTAAGTGGGGCAGCAGTCACCGGTAAATCAATTGTCATTTTTGGAACTAAAGCCTCTAAAGCATATGCACGAGCAATTGATACAACAGGAAAAGAGCTCTGGAACCTATTTCTAGATCAATCCGCAGCATCAATTGCCACCAGTGCTGCAGTTGATTCAGCCGGTGACATTTGGATTGTCGGTGCAACGCCTTTAGTAACAGAACTAGTCACACCAACGCCAACCGTAACCCCGCTAAATCCAGATAACACTTCTATTCCACCCTCTGTATTCGTTGGAGATCTTCGGGCGATTACTATCTGGAAAGTTAACGCTGCAGGGGCTCTGATACTTACCACTACTTTGCCAACTAGCAATGTGCTTTTGCCAACAGCAATTAGTGCAGACAAAAACGGTGCAACTGTTGTTGGCATTATCAATAATGAAAAAGGAAATACTGGCTTTCTCACGAATATAGATCCAGCAGGTGTATTTTCAAAGCTATTGCAGATTGGATCTGCATCAACGACAGCAGAGGCTGTGGTTAGACATAGTGACGGAACATTTACAATTGTAGGTTCAAGCTCTGAGACATTAGCAGGCAAGAAAGTTGCTGGTGTTACAGATGGAATGTTGGTTAAGGTTTCAAAGAGTCTAAAGATCACATCTGTTGTTCGAAGTTCAGTTGCAAAAGGAAAAAGAATCTGGAACAGCGCTTCCTCTACATTGTTGCTTGCAGGTGAAGTAACTGCTGCAGGCAAAACAGAGACTGCAGTCACTAAGTTTTCAAACTCCTATGCACCAACCTGGACATACCGATTCGCCTCAACAGGCCCAGCTCTTTCTGCCTCTTCAACTCAAGCATTCTTTATTTCAACAGGTTCAATTGCTCAACTCAATTGGAATCCCAAGTCACCAACACCAATACTTCTTACTTTTGACTCCAAAGGCGTGATTACTGCCGCTGATAGTGGTCTAAGTGGTCAAAAAGATGTGATCAGCCTGCTCAATTCTAAAGAGTTAGGCGTTTTGGTACTCACTTCGAGCACAGAATTGGTTTCGATTTTTACCCTACTTCCGCGGTAACCTAATCCACCGCACAATGAGTGCGGACATTAGAAATGAGAGCGTGACATATGGGTTCCGTAATTAAAAAGCGACGCAAGCGCATGGCGAAAAAGAAGCACAAGAAGCTTCTCAAAAAGACTCGCATTCAGCGCCGTAACGCTAAGTAGTAATTACGGTTTTAGAAGTGCAAGCTTGCCATTAACAGTGGCAAGGAGATATTTAACCTTATTAACAGTTACCCAAGCGCTCTGAGTAGGTTCAGAGCCTTGGGTACTTCTTACTAAACGTATTGCAGCTTGACCAAGATCCTTCTTGCTCGTATCTAGAGCGCACAATCTTTCCTGGCAGTTGAAGATAATTGTTTTTCCATCAGAGGCCATGTATTGACCGGGTGTACCAAAGTTTTCAGTAGTAATTTTAGAGATCTTTGTCGGATCGCTCAAAAGTGCCCAACGAATCTGATTTGGTCTAGGAGCTGTTGTAGGTGATGCTGCAAGCCATGTTGCTAAGACATCGCCATTTATCTTCGCAAGTGCTACATCAAAACCAAATACGGAAGCATCATCAGTTGAGAGATCAAGAGTTTGAAAAGCCCACGATGACGGTTCAATACCAGTACGTGTGGCAATGCGTATGGCACCTGATGTAATTTCATTTTTCTGGTTCAGAGTTACAACTGAATCGTATGCAAGGTAAGTCTTCGAACCATCAAAAATTGATTGCATATGGAACCCAACGTCACCGGTTGTGCGGCCATCAGTTTTTCGATCCCCATCGATTAGCTCATACTTCCAAGGCGTTGACTTTGACTTCACCGCGCCAAGTAGTACTCCTTGACTTTCGTCGCGATAAAACACTTGCACGGTACTTGCCGTTGCTACACAGGCGTTTGACACACTTACATCACTAGAGGTGCGCACGCGAATCACTTCTGTGTACTCATTAACTGCAGGACCATTTCCATCAACTATTTCAATACCAAAACTCTTGCCGCTATAGGTGGCATAGCGAAGATCTTTCTCCGTTGAATCTGAGTAGAAAATATGAAGTGTTTGCTTCATACCACTGCCGTTGACACACATTGAGATAGCACCAGAAATCGTGTTACTTGTTCTGCCGCTGCTACCGCCAGCACCATCTACGGTTGTCTTCGTCCATTTCTTGCCATCATAAGTAGCTAGCTTTAGGTCACCGCTTTTGGTATCGGTGTATGCAATAGCAGGCTGGCCGTTAAAGGTTGTACTAGCAACACTCTTGCCATCAGCGGCGCTATCTAAGACCGTACTCTTCCAACCAATTTGTGGAATAACCGCTTTAGTTATTTCTGGATCTGAAACACCCAAGGCATTTTTAGCAATAACTGAAAAGGTATAAGAAGTACCATTTTTTAAACCAGTTATGAGTACTGGACTAGACAGTGACTCCTTCTCAGCACCTGTCTTGATATTTTTAATTACATATCCACTGACTTGAGCGGTGCGCAAATTAACTGGGGGATCAAAAGAAAGTAGGGCAGAACCATCTCCCGTGAAGGCCTGCACATTCCGTGGTGACCGTGGCAGCTCTGTTGCAACACCAATTGGAGGTTTATTGCGCATATCTTCCATCATCGCCAACTGCAGTGGACCAGGTTGACGAAAGACTTCTCCTGCATCAAGGCTTGGAGTCATTACAGAATCGAGTCCTGATTTTGAAAAAGTTGCTTCATCTAAGTGTGATATCGAAGAACCAGCTTCATAATTCGCAGGTGTAAACATCTTTGGTTTGACCCCACCATTTGCCTTAACTCCAAGCGGACCTGACCACAGCAAAGTTGACGTTAGTGCAACCCCTAACTCTTTTGATGGAGTTGGAAGATCTGCAAGTCGGCGACCATCTACTGTTTGTAGGTAAGCATCAAAAGGTGTTGGTTGATCCAAACTACCTAATGCAAAAAATGGATCATATGCGTCATTGGATAGAAAACCGAGTCCGTGACCAAGTTCATGAATGAAAACAGATTCAAGATCATATTCAGTAGACGATGGAGTTCCATCACCGCGCATGTTCCAAGCGGCGGCCGAATTTACCTGAATGATAATTTCTGGGTTCGCTTTATCTAAATCCTTTCCAGCCAATGCGTTAGCAGATGCAGATGAGTACCAGAGTGATGGATCGGGAGCACCTGTAAATGCTGAAAAGAAACTTCCTGGGCGTGCGCTACCTAAAATTCCCCAAGAACTTGAACGACCCCATGATGCATCTACGGAAATAACGACAGTAGATTTAAAGTGCGCAGACCACACATCAAGGGCAGCCTGTACCTCTCTCTTTGCCCAATCTGGAAAATTGTTGTACTTAACAACAAACTTAGATTGAGCATCAAGATTTTTTGCAGGTGGACGAGGAGTAGTTTTTGTAACGGGATCAGTGCCTGCATAGGTATAACCCCAATTGGTTGCAGGGATCTGCTTGAAAGATACAGCTGGCGCAGGTGACGAAATAAGAATTGAGGCGGCAAGAGCACCGACTAAGGCAATGATCCCAACTCTTTTGTTGCGCAGCATGTGCCGAACGGTATCAGGGCAATGCAGGTGGTTTAGGGTCAGGGGTAGGAATTATCAATTCTCTAAGTCAATTAACAGGTCTGAAAGGGTGGCTACATGACACTCGTAACAATTTATGGCCGTACTGGTTGCCATCTTTGCGAGGATGCATTAAAGGCTTTGCAGTCACTGCAAGATGAACTCACCTTTGACATCGAAGAGATCCTCATTGATGGAAATGAAGAGTTAGAAAAACTCTATGGAGAAAAGATTCCCGTAACGCAGATTGATGGTGTGCACCATGATTTCTGGCGCGTAGATCCTGAACGGTTTAGATCTTCCCTTGAAAAACATCGTCAGCATCAATAATTTTGTAAGAATATCCCTGTTCAGCTAAGAAGCGCTGACGGTTCTGCGCAAAATCCTGATCGATCGTGTCTCTAGAAATTACAGAATAGAATTTTGCACCGCGTCCATCAGATTTTGGTCGCAAGATGCGCCCCAAACGTTGTGCTTCTTCTTGTCGGCTACCAAATGCGCCAGATACCTGAATTGCAATTGTTGCGTCAGGTAGATCAATTGAAAAGTTAGCAACCTTTGAAACTACTAAACACTTAATTTCACCTGTTCTAAACTTATTGAAGAGAACTTCTCGTTCTTTAATGGGGGTTTCTCCTTTGATTAAGGGTGCACCCAAGACTTCAGACAACTCATCAAGTTGATCGATGTACTGACCAATTACTAGAACCTGATCATCTGCATGCTTTTGAACCAGTGCTTCAACAACATCACGCTTTGTGCGAGTTGTTGCACAGTTGCGATATCGATTTTCTGGTTCTGCTGTTGCATATGCCAATCGCTCAGTTTCAGTCAGATTAACCCGGACCTCAATACATTCTGCGGGTGCGATATATCCCTGTGCTTCAATTTCCTTCCAGGGAACATCAAAACGTTTTGGACCGATCAGTGAGAAAACTTCACCTTCCATTCCATCTTCCCGTACCAAAGTCGCAGTTAATCCAAGTCGACGGCGTGATTGGATATCAGCGGTGAATCTAAAGATTGGTGCGGGTAGCAAGTGCACCTCATCATAAATAATCAAACCCCAGTCATATGAATCAAAAAGATCCAAGTGTGCGTAAACACCATTTTTCTTCTTAGTCATAACTTGGTATGTAGCAATCGTTACTGGGCGAATTTCTTTCTTGGCCCCTGAGTACTCACCAATCTCATCTTCGTTAAGCGTTGTCCGCTTCAGTAACTCCTCACGCCATTGACGGGCAGCAATGGTGTTTGTTACCAAAATCAGAGTTGTTGCTTTGGCATGTGCCATAGCTGCTGCGCCAACAATAGTTTTACCTGCACCGCAGGGAAGAACTACAACACCGGATCCACCATGCCAGAAACCTTCAGCAGCAAGTTCTTGGTAAGGGCGGATTTTCCAATCCTTTTGCACCAGTGAAATCTCATGAGCTTGGCCATCAACGTAGCCAGCAAAATCTTCGGCTGGCCACCCAAGACGTAACAATGACTGCTTTATCTGTCCACGTTGGCTTGGCAACACAGTAATTGTTTCGGCGTCAATACGTGCGCCAAGTAATGGAGCGATCTTCTTTGCTCTAATTACTTCTTCAAGAACTGCTGTGTCAGTTGTAATAAGAATTAGGCCGTGAACGGGATCCATCTCAAGACGCAGGCGTCCATAGCGAGACATTGTTTCGGCAACATCAATAAGAATTGAGTGGGGGACTGCATATCGTGAGTACTTAATTAATGTATCGATTACCTGCTCTGCGTCATGTCCCGCAGCTCGGGCATTCCACAAGCCAAGCGGCGTTAATCGATAGGTATGAATATGTTCAGGTGATCGTTCTAGCTCTGCAAATGGAGCAATCGCCCGCCGACACTCTGTAGACATTGGATGGTCGATATCGAGCAGCAGCGTTTTATCGCTCTGAACAATGAGTGGACCATCAGTCATCAAGTAAATCCTTTATTAGCGCATGTAATAGATTGCTGCGATCTTCAAGGGTACTGATGTCTACCCATTCATGCCCAGCGTGGGCACCATCGCCTACTGCACCAAGTCCATCTAGAACTTGTGCTCCTGCAGCCGCTGCAAAGTTGCCATCACTTGCTCCACCAACCGAGGCATGTCCTAAAGGTGGCATTCCGAGTGCTTTGGCGACCTTTTCTGCGCGCTCATATAGAGCCATGGTTGATGAAGTTTCTAGGGGTGGACGATTAATCCCTCCTGTAATTTCATAACGCGTTGCAGGATTGATTGATTTTAATTCTTTGATTGCGATATCTACACGCTTTAGATCATCCATTGAAAAAGAACGGATATCAACATCAAGTACAGCCAAATCAGGAACCGTGTTTGTTGTGTTTCCCGCGCGCAAGGTTGTTGGCACAACAGTTGTGCCGTGTTCGGTACTGCCTAGGGATGTAATTGCAAGAACGGCATGTGCCATTTCAGTTGTTGCATTCACGCCCTTCTCAGGATCAAGTCCTGCATGTGATGACTTGCCATGAATTGTGACTTGGTACATCGCGGTACCTTTACGTCCAGTTTTAACTTTGCCATTGAGTGTTGCCTCTAACACCAAAACCGCTTTTGCCTTAGACGAAATTTCTTTGATGAACTCTTTACTTGTTGCACTTCCGGTTTCTTCATCGGTCGTGGCAATGAGTGCGGCACTACCCGTGATTCCTTTCATGGCATAAATAGCCTGAACAAATCCAGCTTTCATATCAAAGATTCCTGGACCACGAGCCGTTGTTCCTTCAACGCTCCATAGTGGTTGAAAAGAGCCCTTGGGCCACACAGTGTCTAAGTGCGCCAGGACAATTACATCTGGGCTTGGTGAGCCCCACCAGAAAACAGGACGCCCATTTACTTCCCGAATCTCTGCAGGTGTTCCTAAAATTCTGGTTGCAATATCACTTGCTAAATGAACAACATCACGGCAGGCATCTAGATCCTCAGTTGGTGATTCCAACTTCACTAATGCTTCAAGGGCTGCCAACATGGGGTAAGTCTATAGCGGTACCACGCCTGTAATGCGTGGAATTCTGAAGGATTGAACCACACCGGTTGCATGATCACGTGCAATTAAGGCACCTGCACTAATGCGGATTGGGTCAATGATTCGATGGGTGACGCCGCCATTGTTATCGGCATATCCAATTGAAAGGGTTTTCTCATCAGTAATGAATTGGTTAAGAATCTCCATTGTTTCATTGGCAGTTGTGCGAGGCAGTTGTCCTAACGCTTCACTTGCGACCTGACGCAAACGTGTTTGACGGTACGTTGATTTTTCACCGGTGCGTAGTACTCGAATCGCAGCTGTTAAATTCTCTAGCGTCGGAGTATCGACCTCGCCAATTACTCGAGGAGGACGAGGCTTTGTTAATGCGCGATTAGTTTTAGGTCCGGTCAACATCAACCCATTTGCTGATTCACCAGCGGGCAGATAACCACATTCACGTAGCAGGCGCATCGCATCTGTTGCATCCATATCGCAGATGACAACTTCGGGCGCAATTCGGCGAAGTGCCAAGATTTCAAGTTTTTTGTCATTCATAATCTGTGAAATTAATGATGTGTCTTCGCATCGAATAAATGAAGAAGTATTACCAACTCGCAACTTGCCATGTTTTTTTGCTACATCTGCAATCAAGTACTCAAGAGGCTGCGGCATTGGAGTTTTAGATGTTTTGACCAAAAAACTCTTTATCTCTTCCCCAGTTTTACCGTGATCTAATGCTCTGCGAATTGTGCTTTCCGTAAATCGATAAACAGTTGCACCACCTCGGCTTTCAATCTCAGCCATCATTGCTAGCGCCTGAGAAATCTCATGCTCTAGCGGTCCTGGCGCAATTGCAGTGTTGTCACTTTGAATCAAGATGTGATCAACAGTTTTTGGCAGATCTTCATCAATTGAGGTTAAATCATCGCCAAGCAAGAATTGAACTCCGAATTTAGAGATCGCACCTTGTCCAGTAATTCCGAGCCATTCAGCCTCACGTAGAGTCCATTCTGCAAGTTCATCTTGCAAGGAAGAGTTACGTCGAACAGGTGCCCGCCATGACAACACCTCTTTAAAGCTATTCCATTCAGGTGCTATTCCTTGATTTTCACGCAAGAGATCCAGAGTTAAGGCACGTACTCGTGCGGCATTCACGCGATCAAGTTCTGGACCAAGGGCTGCAACATTTTTTGCTTCAACACGTCCCACCAAACCGCTGACTCGAGAAGTAATTAACCACTGAGAGGCCAACATCTGCCAACGATCTGAAGGTGTTTGCATCAACCAAATATCAAATTTATTACTTGGCAAGATTCGATCATCTGCATCAAAACTAATGAGCGAAGCGAGATAAGCAAGTTCAACTATAAATGCTGTGCACGACTCATCAACACCTAGATGATTAGAAATAATTTTAAGATCTCGTACACCTAATCCACCTGCACGCAGCGCATCTGCTGGTTCATCTGCCCAAAAATTAAGGAGCTCTTCAACCCAACGCAAGACAGTTGAAGCGTTTGCAATCGCTGCAAGGTTTACTTGACGTTCATCGCGCTTGGCACCGCTTAGCGGTGGTTGTTTAATGAAACGCTCTTTGTGAATCTTTCCACCGCGCAAAGCAATTGCAACTTCACGGGGCAAGATAACTGTTCGCTGATCAAGTGGAACCAAAAACTTCTTTTCGAGTAACCAGGTCACACCAGGTCCAGGATTTTTGATATCTCCGACACTTCCGCGCGGTGGACCCCACACTAAACGCTCCAAAACCTTTGTGGCATCTGCAGGGGCATTCTCTAACTCAGATAATTTCAATTTAGCCATCGAAGCTGGCCCTAATCCTGCAGGTTCTGTTCCAATTACATCACGCAGTTGTGTTGGCAATCGCATTCCGTCATCAGATGGATAGACAAGGCCAATTGTTATTAGATGATCCAAAGCCTTTTTTGCTTCTTTTTCTGTAAGCGTTACAACGCTTTTTTCTGAGAATGGTTCATTCAATGATGCCGAGGCTTCCAAAACTTGAAACTGCCATTGATTGAGTGAGTCAATTGCGCGAGCCAAACTAGGCGCAGAACATGCCCGCACAGCTAGTGAGGCGATATCTGGTGGCACAGGAGTCACTAAATCGGGGCGAGCGGTAAATAGGTGTAAGAGGGCAGCATCATCAACGCTACGTAGGTAGTCGGAGAAGGAGCGCATTTCCATAACTTGCCTACATTACTGGCTTATGTGGAGTTCTTGTTAATCAGCCTTATCGCTTGCGTGGAGTCAGCCATGTTCCTAGAGCAGCAAGGCGAACGACCATCGGCGAGATAGCTCGACCGATGAATCGAGCACGACGGAAGTCATGAATTGGCCATCCTTCAGCCATCGCACGTAATCCTAGCAAGGGGTCTGGATTAATTGCAGATGGATGGCCAACACATTGCAATAGTGGCAAATCATTGTTGCTATCTGAGTAAGCAAAACAATCATCTAATACAAATCCTTTTGTTTCTGCCAGTTCACGTACTGCGACAGCCTTTTCCTTTCCATGCAAAAGTGCGCCATTCATTTTTCCTGTGTAGTGGCCATCGTGGATTTCAGCTTTACTACCCAAGGCACCAGTTAATCCCAGACGTTTGGCAATTAAGGTCGCCATATCTTCAGGTGCTGCGGTGACTAAATAAACTTCAACACCATTAGCGATGTGAGTTTGCGCAATGTCGATAGTTCCCTGCCACATTGCAGGAGACACAAACTCATCATAAATTTGTTGTGCGATCGCTTCAATATCTTTGACATTATGGCCACCAATAAAATCGGTAGCAGCATCCTGAAAACGTGCAATCTCTTCTTTGTTTTCCTTGCCCGTTAAGCGAAATCTCAGGTTGGCTAAAACGAATCGTGAAATGTCCTTCTTAGTGAAGTAACCACGCTGGTACATACCGCGACCCAAGAAATAAATAGTTGAGCCTCGTATAAGCGTGTTATCTACATCAAAGAAGGCAGCTCGATTGCCCATGAGTGCCATGTCACTACCTTAGCGATAGAAGTACTATCGGGACGCTTTATGCTTTACCAATGAGTTCAACAGTGCATGTAGTCAGACACGGCGAGGTCCATAATCCGGACAAAATTTTGTACGGACGCCAACCTGGTTGGTATTTGTCAGAGCGCGGACAAGAGATGGCACGCACACTTGGTGATTGGTCCAAGACCGTTGATTTAGGTGCTCTTCATGTCTCACCCTTACAGCGTGCTCAAGAAACCGCGGCTCCTATTGCTGCCGCTCACAATATTTCTATTACAACTGATGAACGCCTAATTGAGGCAGCAAATATCTTTGAAGGAAAACCTTTTGGTGTTGGTGATGGAGTTTTAAGGCATCCATCTGCTTGGAAGCATTTGTGGAATCCATGGAAGCCATCATGGGGCGAGCCATATGATGAACAAATCAATCGGATGCTTGCCGCAATCTTTGCCGCTCGAGATGCGGCACAAGGTAAAGATGCGATCTGTGTTTCACATCAGTTACCAATCTGGATTTTGAGGAGTGCGATTGAAAACCGTCGCCTATTACATGATCCACGCAAGCGCGAGTGCACACTTGCATCGGTAACAAGTGTTCACTTTGATGATGAAGGATTTATTTCAGGGTTAACTTATTCCGAGCCAGCACGTCATTTACTGCCTGAAAAAAAGTAATGAAGAAATTTGTACTGCTGATTGCATTAGCGATTGCCCTCACAGGGTGCGGCGGAGGCGGAACATCCTCAGTAGAAGAAAGTTTTGTCTCTGGTGATGGATCGACAACATTCATAAAGATTGAAGATAGAAAAATTGCGCCATCAATTACCGGATTAACTTTGTCTGGAACCAACTACATGTATCCCAAAGACAAGGTGGCGGTTGTTAATGTATGGGCATCTTGGTGTTCGCCATGTCGGGCTGAAGCCCCAATACTTGTTGCTTTAGCAAATAAATATACAGATGTTGCATTCATCGGAATTTTAACTCGCGACAATCCTGCAAATGCCGAAGCATTTGAACGCAGATTTAAGATCCCTTATCCAACTGTTATCGATGATTCAATTTTGATCGGATTTAAGGGCTCTTTGCCGGCAAATGCCATCCCCACAACGGTAATTCTTGATAAAGCAGGACGTGTAGCCGCGCGTATTTCAGGCGTTGTTACCGTTGCTTCATTAACCCAGCTGATTGAAAGGGTGAGTGCGGAATGAAAGAGTTTTTCGTAGAGCAGATATTTTCTGGCGTCCTTGTAGCAGCATTTCCTTTTGCATTCATCGCAGGAATTGTTTCTTTCTTGTCACCATGTGTTTTGCCATTAGTGCCTGGCTATCTTTCTTTCGCGGCTGGATTTTCAGTAAGCCGTGGCAGAGTTTTTCTGGGTTCGCTTTTATTCGTTCTGGGTTTTAGTGCAGTCTTTGTTTCATACGGTGCGGTATTTGGCGGTTTGGGAAATCAACTCTCTGCTAACGAAGAGATCATCTCTAGGATTCTTGGCTTGGTGACAATTTTCTTAGGATTTATTTTCTATGGACGTTTTCCTTTCTCCCCAACGATTAGACCAAAGATGCGTACCACCGGTGGGTTAGTAGGAGCGCCTTTGCTCGGCGTGCTCTTTGGAATTGGTTGGACGCCGTGTATCGGCCCAGCATTAGCAGCAGTTCAAACTCTGGCATTTCAAGAATCAAGTGCAGTCCGGGGAGCGGTGCTCTCTTTTGGTTACTGCTTGGGGCTAGGACTGCCCTTTATCCTTTCCGGATTATCTCTAGATAAATCCGCCAAGTTGCGTTCAATCATTTACCGCAGAGGTGATCTCATTTCAAAGATCGGTGGAATCTTCTTGATTGCTATCGGTGTACTTCAGGTTCTTGGTTTCTGGAGTCAATTAATGAATTCAATGCGTTCGCTAATTTCTGATTTCATTCCGGTGATCTGATGAGCCAACACATTGAGCTTCCAGAGCTAGATAGTGTTGGCATTTTGCGTTATGCATGGCGTCAGCTAACCAGCATGCGCACAGCATTGATTCTTTTGTTAATGCTCGGGGTCGCATCTATTCCTGGTTCATTAGTTCCACAACGCACCCAAAATCCAATACAAGTGGGCCAGTACTTTAAGGATTCGCCAGAGGTTGCACGCTGGATGGATCTTTTTTATTTATTTGATGTCTATGGTTCACCCTGGTTTAGCGCCATATATATCCTGCTGTTTATCTCTTTAATTGGTTGCGTACTACCTCGCACAATTGAACATCTTCGTGCAGCACGAGCTTTGCCTCCTGCTACACCTAAGAACCTGACACGAATGGAGCATCATTCGACATGGAAATCTGACGGATCAGAGTTAGATGCCGCTCGTGCCTGGTTTAAGTCGCATCGATTTAGGGTCTTGGAAAAAGATGGATCGATATCTGCAGAAAAGGGTTTTGCTCGAGAAACAGGAAACCTATTTTTTCACTTAGCACTAATCCTTGTTTTGTTGGGAATTAGCATTAGTTCACTATTTGGAATGCGCGGTGAAGCAATAATTAATGTGGGTGAAAGATTTGTAAATACACCGACAAGTTATGACACCTTGAGATATGGAAAGCTATACAAGGAAGGAAAACTTCCAGCATTTATGCTCACGGCAGATAAATTTGTCGCACAGTACAACCTTAAAACTAGCGCCCCTGAGGATTACACATTAAATGTTTCATTACTAAGAGATGGTTCATCAGAAGTAGAAGAGAAAGTCATTAAAGTAAACAGCCCTATGACAATTGGAAGTACCCGTATTTACTTACAAGCAAACGGTTATTCACCAGTTGTAACTGTTAGAGATTCCAAAGGCGATGTTGCCTTTCAAGGCCCCGTTCCGTTCTTGCCACAAGATGCGAATCTTCGATCAATTGGTGCAATTAAAGTTCCAGATGCCCAACCACAAGTAGGCTTCGTTGGATCTTTTGTCCCGACATATGTTCGTGACGCTAATGGCGGCGGCGCAATGAGTGCTTTTCCTAAGGCGCTAGATCCGCGCTTGTTGTTGGCAGCTTGGGCTGGTGATCTTGGATTGGACTCGGGTGTTCCACAATCTGTATACAGAATAGACACCTCAAAGATGCTGCAGATCGGACTTAAATCACTCAAGCCAGGAGAGATATTTGAGTATCCGGGTGGGTCAATAACTTTTGAAGGCTACATTCAATGGGTCAATCTCAACTTTGTGGCAGATCCTGGAAAGAAATTCGCATTATTGGGCGCTATTGTTGCAATCCTTGGATTGCTTGCATCTTTATTCACGCGCAGACGCAGAATTTGGATACGAGTTGGATCACAAGTAGAGGTTGCCGGATTAGCCAAAAATGGCGCTCCGGGACTAGATGTAGAAATGGAACAGTTTGTTCGGATGCTAAAGGGAGAGAAATAGATGTCACGTTCGTGGGCTTTTGCGTCAAACTATTTTGTTTACTCCGCCATGGCTGTTTACACATTAGCATTTTTAGCTCATGCAATAGAGACAGCGTGGGCGGTAAAAGTTCCTAGTGCTACAACAAAAACTTTAGATTACAAGCGCACCGAAAAAGTTGCACGGATTGCAACGGCGATGATGATCTTGGGATTTATTCTCTTGTTTGCAGGTGTGATTACACGTGGAATATCCGCAGGCCGTGTGCCGTGGGGCAATATGTATGAATTTTCAATTACAGGAGCACTTGCATTTACGGGTGCATACTTAGCCGCACTTCGTAAATACGATCTACGTTGGTTGGGATTACTAGTTTCTATTTCTGTACTTCTGACTATCGGTACTGCCGTGACAGTTTTGTATGTGCCAAGTTCACCGCTAGTTCCAGCACTAAAGTCACCATGGTTAGTAATCCATGTTTCCACCGCAATTATTTCAGGTGGCGTATTTTTATTAGCAAATGTTATTGCGGCTGCGTATTTGTACCTGGATGCCATGGAATCTAAGGGTGAGCGAACAGCGTGGGCCCAGCGACTTCCTTCACTAGAAGTTCTTGATCAACTTTCATATCGATTAGTTGCATTTGTATTTCCCTTGTGGACTTTTTCAGTTATTGCAGGAGCGATCTGGGCAGAAAGTGCTTGGGGTCGTTACTGGGGTTGGGATCCAAAAGAAACCTGGGCATTTATTACTTGGGTTGCCTATGCAGCGTATCTGCATGCTCGTGTAACAATCGGATGGCGTGGACGCAGAGCGGCATGGTTGTGTTTATTTGCTGGTTCTACATTCTTGTTTAACTACGTGTATGTAAATATTTGGGGAACTGGAAAGCACACCTATTCAGGGCTTTAAAGCTTTCCCAAGAAATCTGGATCATCATCTGGCGGCACAATGCCTCGCTTAGGGGCCTTGCCTCCCTTTGGCTTATTTCTTCCTGCAATTAAATATGCAATAGGGCCAATCGCAAGTGCCTGGGGTCCAAGAATGATAATTAAAAGCAGCCACCCCCACTTTGGAAGTGTTTTGATTTGGGATTCATCAGTTCGTGCACAATCGATTAAGGCATAGATTGTTAATCCGAAGACCAAAACAAGTGGAAGAATACGTGACATGAATTTATTGTATCGCTAAGGCGAGGGCAAAAACTATGGCAAACATAAGTTGAAGCTTGCCAGTTCGGCCTAAGACTGGAATTAAGTCTCTTCCGGTAACACCACTAAGAACTAACTTTGAAATTGAGTAACTCATTGGCGCAAGTAGCAGAGTGAGTGTTGCTGTTGGAATTAGGGTCATAAGGGCTGCCACGTGGGCTAAGAGCAACAGCACAACAAATACCTGTCGGGCCTTCGTATCTCCAAGTCGTACCGCAAGTGTCCGCTTTCCGACCAGTTCATCTTGTGCGCGGTCTCGAATATTGTTTATTTCCAAGATAGCGCAGGCAAGTGCACCCATTGGTAGTGCGACAATAAAACTGAGAGCAGTGATCTCTTCTGTTTGTGCGTAGTAGGTGCCCATGGTTGCAACTAAGCCAAAAAAAGTGAAGACCGAAACTTCGCCAAGACCGCTATATCCATAGGGATTCTTACCGCCGGTGTAACCCCATGCTGCGGCAATGGCCAGCATTCCAATCAGAATAAGTAGTGGTGAAGTAAGCAGGGATAGCCAAAGACCAGCAATACTTGCAAGTGCAAAAGAAATAAACGCGGCGTTCTTAACTGCTTTAGCCGATGCCAACCCACTTGCTACTAGCCGTGTTGGGCCAACTCTGTCCTCATCTGTTCCCTTAACACCATCGCTGTAGTCATTGGCGTAGTTGACACCGATCTGCAGCCACACAGCAACCTTGAGCGCTAAAGCTGCACGGAACCAGTTAAATTCTGATCCTGCTAGAGCTGATGCAATTAGTACCGGCGCGATTGCTGCAGACAGAGTGCGGGGACGTGCACCCAGAATCCATTTATTCATCTGCAATACCTTTCGCCAAACTCTTTCGATCGATCTTGCCAATTCCCAGCAATGGTAACGAAGTCATGCGATGTATGCCTTTTGGTTTTGCATACTCCCCAAGATCTTTTGCAAGATGTGTAGAAATTTGATCTTCACTAACAGTGCCTACGACAGCAAGTTGTAAACTTTGTCCCCACTGAGGATCTTCAATTGCAAAAGCTGCAAATTGTGTATTTGGAAATGCAAGGCTCAGTGAATTTTCAACAGCGTTAAGGGAAAGATTTTCGCCACCAGAGATAATGACATCATCAGATCTTCCGATAACGACTAGATGATCATTAACGTATTCACCCAGATCATTTGTTTCAAACCAGCCCTCATTCAGTTCAATGGAAGATGCCAGAACAGGACCCTTGATACAGATTTTGCCATTTCGAATGTCAATCTCTACATCTGCAAGCGCCTTACCGTCATAAACACATCCACCGCAGGTTTCGGTCATTCCATATGTTGTGACTACTTTAATTCCAGTTAATTCGGCTTGATTGCGTAATGCTTGAGATAACGCAGCCCCGCCCACTAAAACCGCTTTAGCTGATTTCAGGTGGCCGAGTAAACGATGGTCGCCATTTAACGCACGGAATAATTGTGTTGGAACAATTGCGGTGTAATCAGCTTGTGGATAGTCACTATCATGATCACGCAGATCAAGTGGCGTTGTTCCGAGTTCAATGGCTCGCACAATGACATTTACCGCAGCGATGTGAGTCAGTGGAAGCAGTAGTGACCAGGTCTCACCAGATTGAGCACCTATATGTGTATTAGAAGCTCGCGCAGATGAAATTAACGCCATTGATGTGAGCAAAACTTCTTTGGATGTGCCGGTTGTTCCAGATGTTCCGATCGCAACGGCGGCATAGCTCGGAGCGTATTCTGATGAAATTTCTCCGAAACCAAGGGTGGGGCCATCGCCCACGAGCGCTGCTGTGATTTCTCTCGCTAGTTGGGAGATTTCACATGCAGGGCTGACCCGGTGAATTTTTCGTTGTGACGAGGTATTCATTGCCAGCGTAGGCTATCGCTAGCAACGACGATGGAGGAAATGTGAGCAAGCCGATCAAGCGCGAATTTGGTAGCCGAGAGATTCCACAATGGGTCACAGCACCTGGCGGAGAAGAATTTGTTGATATCAAGTATCAAATGGGCGATGGCATGGCCAAGATTACGATTAATCGTCCACAGGTTCGCAACGCATTTCGCCCACAAACAATTATTGAATTAATCGAAGCATTTAACTTGGCGCGCGATAATGAAGAAGTTGGCGTGATTATTTTTACTGGTGAAGGCACAGAAGCTTTTTGTTCAGGTGGCGACATTGGCGTTCGCGGTGATGACGGATACCTAGGTGATGACAAGTTAGCTAAAAAAGGTATCGGTCGTCTCAATGTTTTAGATCTCCAAGTACAGATCCGTCGCACACCAAAGCCAATTGTTGCAATGGTTGCTGGTTGGGCGATAGGTGGAGGACATGTTTTGCATGTTGTTTGTGATTTAACAGTTGCGGCAGATAATGCAAAGTTTGGACAGACTGGCCCGATGGTTGGTTCTTTTGACGGTGGATATGGCGCTGGATTATTAGCCGCACACGTTGGCCAAAAGAAGGCTCGTGAGATTTGGTTTATGACTCGCGAATACAACGCACAAGAAGCGTTGGCAATGGGACTAGTTAATACTGTTGTGCCAATTGCAGAGTTAGAAGCAGAAACAGTTTCCTGGTGTCGTGAAATGCTGCGCAACTCTCCGATGGCGCTGCGCCTGTTAAAGGCAAGTTTAAACGCCGCAACAGATGGACTTGCAGGTGTACAACAACTTGCGGGTGATGCAACCTTGTTGTTCTATATGACAGAAGAAGGCCAAGAAGGTCGCGATGCATACAATGAAAAACGCGCTCCTGACTTTGGAAAGTTTCCTAAGCGTCCTTGATTTATGGAACAGCAGCTACTAGATACTTTGCGCGTGGTTGCGCTACCTACGACAACAAATTTTCGTGGAATCACACTGCGCGAAGTTGCATTATTTAAGGGTGAGTATGGGTGGGGTGAGTTTTCGCCCTTTCTTGAGTATGACGATGCTGAATCAGCACCATGGTTGGCGTGTGCAATTGAAGCGGCAACTACACCAAAACCACATCTATATCGCACGCACGTATCGGTTAATGGGACTATTCCTGCACTAAACGAGATGAAAGATTTAGAGAGAGTTATTAATTCATTCCCGGGAGTTAAAACCTTTAAAGTAAAGGTTGGCACTGATGTCAGCGAAGATCTACATCGACTCGAGGTGGTTCGAACTGTGTGTCCATGGGCTGCAATACGGCTTGATGTAAATGGCTTATGGAGTGTTGATCAAGCAGAGAGGTTCATCAATATAGCTGGCGAGTTTGAATATGTTGAACAACCATGCTCAACAATTGAAGAGCTTCGTGAATTAAAAAAACGGGTAGATGTGAAGATTGTCGGCGATGAAGTCCTCCGAAAAGCTAAGGACCCCTTTGCTATTGATTTATCTGGAGCCGTTGATTACTTGATGTTAAAGGTTCAACCACTCGGGGGTATCAAACGTGCACATCAACTAGCAGGACATCACAACTTACCTGTCGTGGTATCAAGTGCCCTAGAAAGTGCAGTGGGAATCAATTACGGATTAATCCTTGCTGCCTCTTTTGAAGTAATGACCTTTGATTGTGGGCTTGGAACAGGCTCATTATTGTCAAAGAATGTAGGCGAATTGCCGATCATTGAGGGAAAGATCGCAATTAGTGATGTGATTCCTAATCTGGATGGCTTAGATGTCAGTGCAGATCGCTTTGAATGGTGGAAGAATCGAATCATGAGGACTTCGGAGCTACTCAAGTGAATAACTCAACCTCACTGGCACGTGTAATTGTTCGTCAAATTATTGAAGCAGGAGTAACAGATGTAGTTATTTCACCTGGCTCACGCAATGCGCCTTTATCGTTGGCATTTTTTGCAGCCTCACAAGAGGGATTGATTACAATTCATGTGCGCATAGACGAGCGAACAGCGGCATTTTTTGCTTTAGGAATCATCAAATCAACGGGTCGCCCAGTGCCAGTTGTGTGTACTAGCGGAACTGCCGTCGCCAATTACCATCCAGCAGTACTTGAAGCCAGTCACACAAATGCACCGCTCATGGTTTTAACGGCAGATCGCCCAGCGATGTTGCGCAAAACTGGTGCAAATCAAACAACTGAACAAGCCCGCATCTTTGGTAAAGCTGTGCGTTACTTTGCTGATGTTGATGGCCCGGTATATCCCATGGAGTTACCACTTGATAGTTTGCGCACCGGGCCAATTCATTTAAATCTTCAGTTTGATGAACCTCTATTGCCAGATGATTCATCTGATTGGGTCTCAGAAATTAATGTTTCTCCAAAAGATCTTGTTCCGCGAACTAAACCCGGAAATCTGCGCTTGGTAGGTGCGCGCGGCGTCGTAGTAATCGGACACGATCGAGGCGGTTTAAGCGTTGATGAGATAACCCGGTTTACAAAGGTATTGGGTTGGCCAGTAATCGCTGAAGATCCTCTATCTTTTCCTGATGCCATCGCACATGCATCTATCTTTTTAGTATCCCCTGAAATCCGAAGCACACTTATTCCACAATCTGTTCTTGTTATTGGTCGAACAACTTTGTCTCGTTCAATAAATGCTTTTATTAAATCAAGCCCAATCACATATGTTGTTGATCAGCGCCTTGCAACAGTGGATTCAGACCGTCAAGCAGATCGCAAATTTACAGAATTGCCAGACCTTCAAGGGGTTATTCAATCTGATGAATGGATTGCAAAGTGGAACAAGGTTTCTGAGCGTGCACAAAAGTTAGTTGCATCGTTAGATGGCTGGAATGAAGCTGTGATCGCACGAACAATTGCAGCAACAATTCCTGACAACACCGCGCTTTTTGTTTCTTCCTCACGACCAATTCGAGATCTTGAAGGGTTTGCTCATCCTCGAGGTGGTGTTCACACCTACGCTAATCGTGGCTTAGCTGGCATTGATGGAAACATTTCAACGGCGCTAGGGGTTGCTTATGGCCATAAGGCCACAATTGCAGTGCTGGGCGATCTTTCGTTTTTGCATGATGTAACGGGACTAGTACATAAGGAAGCAATCAACTGTCGTTTTATAGTTATCAATAATGATGGAGGCGGAATCTTTTCAACTTTGCCGCAACGTGGTGTTAATGGATTTGAAACAGCATTTGGAACCCCACATGGTTTGAATCCTGCTGCGATTGCAAAGGCAATGGGAGTTGATGCTAAACAGATCTCCACGATAAATGAACTAGAAGCTGAAATAAAAGCACCGATATCTGGGATCAGTGTTGTTGTGTGTGATGTTCCTAATCGCGAAGCAAACGCGGAAAACCTCAAAAATATTTACGAGGCTTTGAACTCTATTTAAGGGCGCTTCGCATGGGTGAAAACTTTGCGTAGGTTTCAGCTAATTCAACCTCAGGGTCTGAACCATCAACAATTCCGCATCCAGCAAATATCCGGATTGTGTCGCCATTGATCTGGCCGCATCGTAAGGCAATCCCTAATTCACCATCACCGGCGGCATCGATCCAACCAACTGGTCCTGCATAACGGCCCCGAGACATTCCTTCAATTTCTGTGATTAATTCAGCGGCCTTTGGACGGGGAGTTCCACACACAGCCGCAGTTGGATGTAATTGTTCAAGAATTGTAAAGGCATCAGTATGAGCAAGTGTTTCAACTAGCGCACCAGTAACATCTGTTGCAAGGTGCATGACGTTGGCAAGGTGTAAGACAAAAGGTGATTCCGGAACATTTGTTGATGAGCAAAAAGGTTCGATTGCAACAGCAACAGATCGCACAGCGTATTCATGCTCGGCCAAATCCTTTGATGATCGAGCAAGTGAAGCAGCTAGCGCTAAATCCTTTGCATCATCACCAGTCTTGCTAATTGTTCCAGCCAATACCCGCGATGTGATCATTCCCCGTGATAAACGAAGCAATAGCTCAGGTGTTGCACCGACTAATCCTGAAATTAAATATTTCCAGGTTGTTGGATACTCACCAGAGAGTTTGTTCAAAATGGCACGGGCATCAATACTTTTAGTAGATGTAATGGTGATATCGCGTGCTAAAACAACCTTTTCCAAATCACCACGTTGAATGCGTGAAACAGCTGTTACTACGCGTTCTTTCCAATCACTATCTGATTGTGGTTGTTCGTTCCACGTCATTTCTCCCATAGAAAAGTGATCAGGCACTGTCTTTAAAAGAGGTTGTGGATCCGAACAAATCCACGTGATCCAAGAGTTTCCAGATTTGGTTCCAACAATTACTTGTGGAATAACAAGAACTGAAACATCATCTGCTGAAAAAGAAAAAGAGGCGAACACAATGGGACCTGTTCCACTGCCATGAACCGTGTTTGTCACCGCTAACTTTTCGAGCTGCTTCTGCCACCAGTGACGAGCATCTGCAAATCTATGGGGCCCACTGACAGTTGTTGTTGCATATGTTCCCCAGCCCACCAACCCTTCGCCATTTCTGACCCATGCAAGAGAGTTGGAGTCTGGAAGTAACTCCAGTAACGGCAGATGATCACCTAAGCGAGTTGTTGTGACTGGGATCAGTTGAGTCATTGACAGCCACCAGAAAAGGACATGGGGAACCTTTCAATCAACTAAGTTGTGGATGAGCCTACTTCAAGGGAGAATGCTCGTATGTCCCGCGCACATTTGAACAAGGATCCCGACGAGGTAGCGGCGATGTTTGACGCAGTCGCACAGCGATATGACCTCGTGAACGATCTCTTGAGTCTGGGCCAAACTAAAGTGTGGCGCAAAGCGGCCACCACAATCATCGACCCTAAGCCCGGAATGGTGATCTTGGATCTGGCGGCAGGACCTGGATCTTCATCTGAACCCCTCTTTAAGGCTGGGGCAACCGTCTTTGCCACCGATTTCAGTGAAGGGATGTTGGCTCAGGGTCGAAAAGTTCGTCCCTATCTCACCTTTTCCAAAGCCGACGCCCTGAACCTGCCTTTTGAGGCTAATAGCTTTGATGTCGTCACCATCTCCTACGGACTACGTAACACCGCCGATGTGGACAAGGCGTTGGCAGAGGCGCTGCGGGTGAGCAAACCTGGTGGCCGAATGGTGGTTGTTGAGTTCAGTCACCCAACGTGGCGCCCCTTTCGCACTATTTATACCAAGTACTTAATGCGACTATTGCCAGCCATCGCCCGTAAGACCTCCTCAAACCCAGATGCGTATATCTATCTCGCCGAATCTATTCGGGCATGGCCAGATCAAGCTGGCTTAGCAGCACGAATGGAAAAAGCTGGTTGGACAAGTGTCACCTGGAAGAACCTAACGGGTGGGGTTGTTGCAGTTCACAGCGGGATAAAGGGCTAGCGGTCACGGGCATAGGCCTTTGGACCTTAGGATTTCGACCGTGATGTCCACAGGAAATGCTTACGTTCCGATTTTGGTGATTGGAGCCATTGGTTTTGGCTTCGCATTGATCTCGGTTGTTGCCGGCGCACTTACTGGTCCTGCCAGATATAACCGCGCGAAGCTAGATGCCTATGAGTGTGGCATCGAACCATCACCACAAGCAGCTGAAGGTGGTCGTTTTCCTGTTAAGTACTTCTTAACTGCAATGCTTTTCATCATCTTTGATATCGAAATCGTTTTCCTCTACCCATGGGCGGTCTCTTTTGATGCTCTTGGTTTGTTTGGTCTAGTTGAAATGGCAATTTTCATCGCAACAGTTTTTGTTGCTTATGCGTATGTGTGGCGCCGCGGCGGATTGGAATGGGACTAAACAATGGGTCTTGAAGAGAAAATTCCTAGTGGGTTTGTTTTAACAACAGTTGAAAAACTTGCGGGATATATGCGCAAAAACTCTTTATGGCCAGCAACCTTTGGTCTTGCATGCTGTGCCATTGAAATGATGGCCGTTGGTTCTGCAGCAAAATACGACATCGCCCGTTTTGGTGGAGAAGTTTTCCGCGCCTCTCCACGTCAAGCAGATTTAATGATTGTTGCAGGCCGCGTCTCTAACAAGATGGCGCCAGTTCTTCGCCAGATTTATGATCAAATGTCAGCACCAAAGTGGGTTCTTGCAATGGGTGCCTGTGCATCATCTGGTGGCATGTTTAATAACTACGCAATCGTTCAAGGCGTAGATCACGTTGTTCCTGTTGATATTTATCTACCTGGTTGCCCACCACGTCCAGAGATGTTGCTTGATGCAATTTTGAAATTGCATGAGCAAATTAATGAAACAAAGCTGGGTTCAAATCGAGCACAGATCATCAAGGAAGTTGAACTTGCTGCAATGAATGCAAAGCCAACTCACGAGATGAAGGGCTTGCTTGCGTAATGAATGACGGAATGTTTGGTTCACAGGGCACCGGCGACACATCTGGATATGGTGGTTTAGTTCAAAAAGTAGCTAATCCAGGCTCATCAGAGCGCCCATACGGTGGTTATTTTGATGATGTTGCCGATGATCTAGAGCGCGCGTATCCAGATTTTTCTGATGCGATTGAGCGGGTTATTGTTGATCGCGGTGAATTAACACTTCATATAAAGCGTGAAAAGTTGGTTGAGGTCGCATTAATTTTGCGCGACACCTTGAAGTTTGAAATGTGCATGGGTGTTAATGGCGTGCACTATCCAGAACAAACAGGTCGTGAGATGCATGCGGTGTATCCATTACTTTCGATGACAAAGAATCAGCGCATCCGCCTAGAGGTTTCGGTGCCAGATGGTGATGCGCATATTCCATCAGTTGTTGAAGTGTGGGCGGGCAACAATTGGCATGAGCGTGAAACATTTGACATGTTCGGAATTATTTTTGATGGTCATCCAGGTCTCACTCGCATCTTGATGCCAGATGACTGGGAAGGTCACCCACAACGTAAAGATTACGCACTGGGCGGAATCCCAGTTGAGTACAAAGGTGCAACAACACCGCCTCCTAGTGAAAGAAGGAGCTACAAGTGACAACTTTTGATCCATACGCACCATCGCGTGATACAACTGAAGGAAAAGTTTTTTCGGTTACTGGTGGTGACTGGGACGCTCTAGTTCAAGATATTGGTGCCACAAAAGAAGAACGCGTTGTTGTAAACATGGGACCTCAGCACCCATCAACTCATGGTGTGCTTCGTTTGGTTTTAGAACTTGAAGGCGAAACAATTACAGAGGCACGTTGCGGAATTGGATACCTTCACACAGGCATTGAAAAGAACATTGAGTATCGCAACTGGACGCAAGGAACAACATTTGTAACTCGCATGGACTACTTAGGGCCCCTGCACAACGAAACTGCGTACTGCTTAGCTGTTGAAAAGCTTTTAGGAATCACAGATGATGTTCCAGAACGGGCATCTGTTATTCGTGTAATGATGATGGAGCTCAACCGTATTTCATCCCACTTGGTTGCACTTGGCACAGGAGCCCTTGAATTAGGCGCGATGGGCCCTATGTTCTTTGCTTTCCGTGATCGTGAAACAGTTCTTGAAATCTTTGAAATGATTACTGGCTTGCGCATGAATATGGCTTATATCCGCCCAGGTGGAGTGCAGCAAGATCTTCCCGAAGGTGCTCTTACAAAGGTTCGTGATGGCGTGAAGTTGATGCGCAAGAACTTTAAAGACAATGCAACATTGCTTATTGGTAACTCAATTTGGATGAAGCGCACACAAGGCATTGGATATCTAGATCTTGCAGGGTGTACAACTCTTGGAATCACTGGTCCAGTTCTTCGTTCAACCGGAATGCCATGGGACCTTCGCAAGGTGCAACCATATTGCGGTTATGAAAACTATAACTTTGACGTTGTTACCGCCGATACATGCGATGTGTATGGACGCTTCTTAATTCGTATGAATGAACTTGAGCAATCACTTCGTATTATTGAGCAGTGCGTAGACAAGCTTGAAAAACTTGAAGGTGCACCAGTCATGGTTGCTGATAAGAAAATTGCTTGGCCTGCCCAACTTGCACTTGGTGGTGACGGATTAGGTAACTCACTTGATCACATCCGCCAGATTATGGGAACTTCTATGGAGTCATTGATCCACCACTTCAAACTTGTTACAGAAGGTTTCCGTGTTCCTGCAGGTCAGGCATATGTTGCAATCGAATCTCCACGCGGAGAGCTCGGTGCTTCTGTTGTTTCAGATGGTGGAACTCGTCCTTATCGCGTTCACTTTCGTGAACCATCTTTTAATAACTTGCAGGCAACAGCAGCAATGAGCGAAGGTGGAATGGTTGCCGACATCATTGGAGCTGTTGCATCGATTGATCCTGTTATGGGAGGGGTTGATCGCTAATGGCATATACAGATGAAGATTTCCAGATCATGGATTCAATTATTAAGCGTTACCCACGCCCTCGTTCTGCAATCATGCCCTTGTTGCATTACGTGCAGTCAAAAGCGGGCTACGTAACCAACGAAGGCATTGAAGTAATTGCAAAGGTTCTTGAGCTAGAAGCCGCTGAAGTCACTGCTGTATCTACCTTTTACACCCAGTACAAGCCAACGCCAGTGGGCGAGTACCACGTGGGCGTGTGCACAAATACGTTGTGCGCTGTTATGGGTGGAGACGCAATCTTTGATTCACTAAAGGATCACCTTGGTATTGGAAATGATGAAGTTACAGCCGATGGCAAAGTTTCACTCGAACATATTGAGTGCAACGCTGCATGTGATTATGCACCGGTTGTTATGGCTAACTGGGAGTTCTATGACAACCAAACGGTTGAATCTGCAAAAGAGTTAGTAGATTCAATGCGGGCAGGAAATCCAAAGCCACCAACACGTGGACCAAATCGTTTAGTTACCTATAAAGAAGCCTCAGCTGTTCTTGCAGGATTAAATGATGGACTTGCACATGAAGGTGTTCAGGCCGGGGAACCAACTTTGCTTGGTTTGAAACTTTCGAAAGAGGGAAAGTAATGACTAAGTTAGCTCCAGTACTTTCAGCCCACTGGGATGAAAAGGATTCTTTTACTTTAGAAGGCTATAAGCGACATGGTGGATACACCGCATCTGCCAAGGCACTTACTATGGATCCAGATGCCATTATTCAACTTGTTAAAGATTCAGGGTTACGTGGTCGTGGGGGCGCAGGCTTTCCAACCGGAATGAAGTGGGGATTTATTCCTCAGGGCGATAACAAGGATCACTACTTAGTTGTTAACGCAGATGAGTCAGAGCCAGGAACGTGTAAAGACACACCGTTGTTGATGGCTAACCCACACGTGTTAATCGAAGGTTGCATCATTGCCTGCCATGCCATCCGTGCAAAGCACGCATTTATTTATATCCGCGGTGAAGTCACACATGTTGTTCGTCGCGTGAATCAAGCAATTCAAGACGCATACGCTGCAGGAATTCTTGGAAACGGAGTTGATGTAGTACTGCACATCGGAGCGGGTGCATATATCTGCGGTGAAGAAACCGCACTCCTTGATTCACTCGAAGGCTTCCGGGGACAGCCTCGCCTGCGTCCACCATTTCCAGCTATTGCAGGCCTTTATGCGCGTCCAACCGTTGTTAATAACGTTGAATCAATCGCATCGGTACCAGCAATTATCAAGAATGGCGCTGAGTGGTATCAATCAATGGGAACTGAAAAGAGCAAGGGAACAACTCTTTACTCTTTGTCAGGCCATGTGGTTAACCCAGGTCAGTTTGAAGCACCACTAGGAATCACACTTCGCGAAATTCTTGATTTAGCAGGTGGAGTTCGTCCTGGCCACACCTTAAAGTTTTGGACGCCAGGTGGATCATCGACACCATTGTTTACAGATGCACATCTTGATGTGCCATTGGATTACGAAGGTGTTGCAGCTGCTGGCTCGATGCTTGGTACAAAAGCTCTACAAATATTTGATGAGACAACATGTGTTGTTCGCGCAGTATTGCGATGGACTGAGTTTTATAAGCACGAGTCATGTGGAAAGTGCACACCATGTCGTGAAGGCACCTGGTGGTTGGTGCAGATCCTTCGTGATCTTGAAGCAGGTAAGGGAACAGAAGCAGATCTAGCTAAATTACTTGATCTCTGTGACAACATCATGGGACGTTCTTTCTGCGCACTTGGTGATGGAGCAACTAGCCCAATTACTTCTTCCATTAAGTATTTCCGTGATGAATACATCGCGCACCTAACACAGGGTGGTTGCCCATTTGATCCAGTTGCTTCAACTCTATTTGCTGGAGCTGGTGCTTAAATGACAACCGAAGTAGTGGACATGATTACCGTTGTAATTGACGGGTTCGAAGTTACCGTTCCAAAGGGAACATTAGTTATACGCGCAGCAGAACAACTTGGAATTCAAATTCCACGATTCTGTGATCACCCACTGCTTGATCCAGTTGGTGCGTGTCGTCAGTGCTTAGTTGATATTGAGATTAATGGCCGAGCTTTTCCAAAGCCGCAGGCTTCTTGCACGATTCCTGTTGAGACAGGAATGATTGTGAAGACTCAGTTAACTTCTACTGTTGCTGAAAAAGCACAGCGTGGAGTGATGGAGCTATTGCTTGTTAATCACCCACTTGATTGCCCGGTATGTGACAAAGGTGGGGAGTGCCCATTGCAGAACCAAGCAATGAGCACAGGACGTGAGTCTTCACGCTTTGAAGGTGTGAAGCGCACCTTTGAAAAGCCAATCAACATCTCTTCACAAGTATTACTCGATCGTGAGCGTTGTGTTTTATGCGCGCGTTGCACACGTTTTTCTGAGCAGATTGCTAGCGATCCATTCATTACTTTGAATGAGCGCGGTGCTTTGCAGCAAGTTGGTATCTATGAGAATAAACCTTTTGAATCGTATTTCTCTGGTAACACCGTTCAGATTTGTCCAGTTGGAGCATTAACTGGTGCGGCATATCGTTTCCGTGCACGTCCATTTGATTTAGTATCAACGCCTTCTGCTTGTGAGCACTGCGCATCAGGGTGCGATATGCGAACCGATGTTCGCCGCGGAAAGACACTTCGTCGACTCGCAGGTGAGGATGCAACTGTCAATGAAGAATGGAACTGCGATAAGGGTCGTTGGGCATTTAAGTATGTAACAGCGATTGATCGCCTTAAGTCCCCAATGGTTCGCAATACTTCAGGAGAGCTTGTCGAAGCATCATGGCCTGAGGCGCTTGCAGTTGCAGCAGCAGGACTTAAGTCTGCAAAGGCAGCAGTTCTTGTTGGTGGACGTGCAACCCACGAAGATGCATATGGCTATAGCAAGTTTGCACGAGTCGCACTTGGGACAAATGACATTGATTTCCGTTCACGTGTTTCATCTGATGAAGAGCGTCAATTTCTTGCATCACATGTAGTGGGTTCATCTACGACATATCGCGATATTGATAAGGCTGATCAGGTTCTACTTGTTGGTTTTGAGCCAGAAGAAGAGTCACCAATCGTTTTCTTGCGCATTAATAAGCAGTTCCGTAAGCGGGCATTGAAGGTTGTTTCAATCGGCTCTAAAGAATCTATTGGCGTCGAGAAATTAAAGGCAGAGTTTGTAAAGGTTGCACCAGGGCAAGAAGCAGCGGCAATTGCCACCCAATCATTAACAAACAAATCTGTGATTCTTGTGGGAGAGCGAGCAGCTGAGAGCGCCGGGTCACTCAGCGCAGTTGCAGCACTTGCTGATTCGAGTGGTGCAAAGATTGCGTGGATTCCGCGTCGCGCAGGTGAGCGCGGCGCATTAGAAGCAGGTGCAATCGGCAATCTCTTGCCTGGTGGGCGCCCGGTAGCAGATGCGGCGGCCCGTGTTGATCTGGCAGCGTTTTGGAGTACACCTTCACTTCCAGCCGAAATTGGTCGCAGCACTTCACAAATTATCGAAGCCGTTAATGCCGGACAGATTGGCGCTCTTGTAGTTGGTGGTGTTGACCCACTAGATGCTGACAACAGTCAGGCAACTTTGGCAGCCTTTGATAAGGCATTTGTTGTTTCACTTGAAATTGCACCAAGTGCGGTTACGGAGCGAGCAAATGTTGTTCTTCCAGTTGCTGCAATTACTGAAAAGTCTGGCTCCTTCCTTAACTGGGAAGGCCGTCCGCGTTCATTTGATGAGGCAGTAAGTGATTCACTCAATCGTAGCGATCTTCGAATTCTTTCTATGATCGCTGAAGAAATGGGAATCCCTCTTAACCTAGGAACTGTCACTGCGGCAATCAAAGAGATTGCCTCACTTGGCACATGGGAAGGCGCTCGCGTCTTACTCAATAAAGTTGATGCATCTGCGCCCCCTGCTCTTAATGGCGATCAGGCATTGATTACTTCATGGCGTCGCCTGTTAGATCTTGGAACTTTGCAACAGGGTGAAGAAAATCTTGCAGGCACAGCACGTCGCACTGTTGCAGTTATCTCTCCAAAGCGAGCACAGGCCATGGGTGTTGTTGATGGAGATCGACTAAAGATTGCAACAGATCAAGGATCAGTAACACTTTCTGCCTTAGTTGAGAATATTCATGATGATGCAGTATGGGCGCCTCGTAATTCACGAGGATCTCAGTTGTTAGTAAACCTAGGCGTCGCTCATGGGGCGGTAGTAACGGTGGTGAAGGCATGACAACTGCAGAACTCATTGGAGCAGATCCTGGTTGGTTGATCGCTGTAAAGGCGCTCATTGTTTTTGCAATCTGCGTATTACTCACACTTATGTCTGTGTGGGGAGAGCGTCGAATTGTTGGTCGCATGCAGCAGCGCCCTGGTCCTAACCGTGTTGGTCCTTTTGGATTAATTCAGGCACTTGCTGACGGAGTTAAGTTGGCACTAAAGGAAGACATAATCCCTACCGCAGCTGACAAAGTTGTCTTTGTGTTGGCACCAATTATTAGTGCTACTACCTGCTTTATGTCCTTTGCTGTTATTCCAATTACTGGCGAGGTAACAATGTTTGGCCGCCAGACGGCAATGCAACTAACTGATATTCCAGTTGGTGTCTTATACATCCTTGCAATTGCATCAGTTGGTGTTTATGGAATTGTTTTAGCTGGCTGGTCTTCAGGATCTACATACCCATTACTTGGTGGCCTACGTTCTAGCGCGCAAGTAATTTCCTATGAAATTGCTATGGGCCTTTCATTGGTCGCCGTATTTATGTATGCAGGCTCTATGTCAACATCTGACATTGTTGCTGCGCAATCTTCATGGTGGTATGCAGTGGTGTTGTTTCCATCCTTTGCCATTTATGTTATTTCAATGGTGGGCGAAACAAACCGTGCGCCATTTGACCTTGCTGAAGCAGAAGGTGAACTAGTCGGTGGGTTCCATACCGAATACTCATCATTAAAGTTCGCACTATTCTTTTTGGCTGAATATGTAAACATCATCGCAGTATCCGCGTTAGCTACAACATTGTTCCTTGGTGGCTACAAAGCTCCTCCGGGACTTGGATTCACCGAAGGATGGCTCGGTGGCTGGTTCACAGCGATCTGGTTCTTCCTGAAGGTTCTTACATTCTTCTTTGTATTTGTGTGGCTACGCGGAACTTTGCCGCGTTTGCGATACGACCAATTCATGCAATTTGGATGGAAAGTACTTATTCCAGTTTCGATCTTGTGGATCTTGGTTGTTGCAACACTTCGGGTCCTTTCACTACAGAATGCACCACGAGCAATAGTGATTGCATTTGCAAGCACTATTGTCTTTATCATTATGGCCGTTAACGTTGGATTTGAAAGTGCGAAGAAAAAGAAGGAGCAAGCCATTGCTGATGGCGACAACAAATCTGTACCAAAGTTTGCTGTACCTTCTTTGCCAATGGAAGTTTCAACTATCAACGTTTCACAGAAGGTAGGAGATGACCGTGAGTGAAAATCTAGAGCCGTTAAAGCCAAAAGAGCTTGGCATCAACGATGTTGAATTTTATGAAGTGGAGCAGACCCCTGCTGTTGGCTTCCTTGGAAGCATGAAGGGGTTCTGGGTCACTTTTTCCACAATGTTTAAGAAACCCTTGACCGTTGAATACCCTGAAGTTAAGGCACCAACAGAAGAGCGTTTTCACGGACGGCACCAACTCAATCGTCATCCAGATGGTTTAGAAAAGTGCATTGGGTGCGAGTTATGTGCATGGGCATGTCCAGCAGATGCAATTTATGTTGAAGGCGAAACCAACACTGAAGAAAATCGTATGTCACCAGGAGAGCGATACGGCAAGGTGTATCAGATTAACTACCTTCGCTGCGTTTTCTGTGGACTATGTATCGAGGCCTGCCCTACGCGCGCACTAACAATGACTAATGAGTATGAGCTTGCCGATGACACACGCGCCAAATTAATTTTCGAAAAGCAGGATTTGTTGGCACCGCTTCGCCAAGGAATGTTGATGCCACCTCATCCGATGTATCCAGAGATGACTGACACTAATTATTACAACGGGGATGTTAAGCAAGCTCACCCTTCACAGGAGACGCAGTAAATGTTGCAACTAGCCCTCGAGGTCGGACAGACCGCTAAACCAGAAGCTGTTATGTTCTGGATTCTTGGTCCACTTGCAGTCGTTGCATCACTTGCAATGTTGCTGGTTAAGAAGGCGGTTCACTCTGCGATCTTGATGGCTTTTGTAATGATCATTTTGGCGGTTTTCTATATCGCACAAGATGCAGCATTTCTAGGAATTGTCCAGATTGTTGTCTATACCGGCGCAGTAATGATGCTCTTCTTATTCATTTTGATGCTTGTTGGTGTTGATTCATCTGATTCCTTAACTGAATCAATTCCTGGACTTCGACCAATTGCAATCACTGCAGCCGTTGGCTTTGGCGGTTTGTTGGTTTCGTTATTAGGTCAAGCAACTATTGGTCGCCAGTTTGTTGGATTGTCTGGTGCAAATGCTGATGGAAATGTTCAAGGAATTGCAACACTGCTGTTCTCAACATACGTGTTTCCATTTGAAGTGGTCTCAGCACTTTTAATTACAGCTGCGATGGGTGCGATGGTTCTTGCCCATCATCAACGCACAACTGTTCGCCCAACCCAGCGTCAACTTTCTATTGATCGCTTCCGCGGTGATTCTCTAGGCACAGCAGCTGGTCTACCTGGCCCAGGTGTTTACGCTCGTCACAACGCCGTTGATGTGCCAGCTTTGCTTCCAGATGGGACTCCTGCACCAACATCAGTCAATGCAAGTCTTGATGCACGTGGTGACATGTTGGATTACAAGAAGTTTGATCTCAGTGAAATCAATACCAAGGTTGAGGAGGAGAAGTAGATGGACGCCTCGAACTACCTTTATATTTCAGCACTTCTCTTTACTATCGGAGCTGTAGGTGTTGTGGTTCGCCGTAATGCAATCGTGGTTTTTATGTGTATTGAGCTAATGCTTAATGCAGCCAACCTTTCATTTGTGACCTTCTCACGAATCAACGGTGACCTCAATGGTCAGGTAATGGCATTTTTCACAATGGTGGTCGCAGCGTGTGAAGTAGTTGTTGGCTTAGCGATTATTGTGACCATTTATCGTTCACGTCGATCAGCATCTGTCGATGATGCTAGTTTGTTGAAGCGATAGTGATGAGCACTTCAACCAGCCTTGTCTATTTGATTGCGCTGCCACTTGCAGGTGCAGCGCTTTTGCTTCTTGGTGGACGACGCACTGATAAGTGGGGCCACCTACTTGCTACCGCGCTTTCAGCTTCATCATTCGGGGTTGGTTTATACCAACTCTCACAGATGCTTGGAAGAACAACAGAGGCTCGCCCCGTTTCACAAAAACTTTTTGAGTGGATAAATGTTGGTACATTTAACGTGGATGCGGGTCTTTTGTTAGATCAGCTGTCTATTTGCTTCGTTTTGCTCATTACCGGCGTTGGAACATTGATTCACATCTATTCAATTTCTTATATGTCACACGATCATGATCGTCGTAGATTCTTTGCCTTTTTAAACTTGTTTATTGCAGCCATGTTGCTCTTGGTTTTAGGTGATAGCTATCTCAGCCTTTATGTGGGCTGGGAAGGCGTGGGACTTGCTTCCTATCTCTTGATCGGCTTTTGGAATCAAAAGCCTGCATATGCAACAGCATCTAAAAAGGCATTTGTCATGAACCGAGTTGGTGACATGGGATTGTCATTTGCGATCATGATTGCTTTTGCAACTATGGGCACAGTTTCATTTGCAGGTGTGGCAGAGCATGCTCATCACACCTCAGAAGCTGCGCTCACAGCCATGGGAATTATGTTGTTAATTGCAGCGGCTGGAAAATCTGCTCAGTTCCCATTGCAGGCATGGCTAGGTGATGCCATGGCTGGTCCAACTCCTGTCTCAGCGCTGATCCACGCCGCGACCATGGTTACAGCAGGTGTGTATTTAATTACTCGCTCTAACTTTGTATTTGATGCAGCGCCAACGGCTCAGCTACTAGTCGTAATCGTTGGTGCAATCACTTTGATGTTCGGTGCACTCATTGGTACGGCCAAAGATGACATTAAAAAAGCATTAGCGGCATCAACTATGTCTCAAATTGGTTACATGATCCTTGCAGCTGGCTTGGGCCCAGTTGGTTATGCATTTGCAATAATGCACCTGCTGACTCACGGTTTCTTTAAGGCCGGAATGTTCCTTGGTGCTGGATCTGTCATGCACGGAATGAATGATGAAGTAAACATGCGCAAGTACGGCGCACTACGTAAGTTCATGCCAATTACATTTGCGACCTTTGGGCTTGGATACTTAGCAATTCTTGGTGTTCCGCCATTTGCAGGTTTCTATTCAAAAGACATGATTATTGAAACAGCATTTAATGCTGGGGGAGCAAAGGGCATACTTCTTGGAAGTGTTACTTTGCTCGGTGCAGGTATTACAGCTTTCTATATGACTCGCGTCATGATTCTTACCTTCACAGGAACAAAGCGGTGGGATGAGGATGCACACCCACATGAATCCCCATGGTTGATGTGGTTGCCAATGGCAATCCTTGCAATCGGTTCAGTTTCATCTGGATTCTTGTTATCACGCGGCGACGCACTTGTTAATTGGCTATACCCACTCTTTGAACACCATGAAGAGCACGAGCAACACTTGCTTGAACCAATTGTTGTTTCAGCTCTTGCCTTAACAATGGTTGCAATTGGTGTTGCAATTGCTTTCTTAAAGTACTCTCGCGGTGAAGTTGCAAAGGTGGCTCCAGAAGATGTCTCAATCTTTACAAAGATTGCTCGTCAAGATTTGATGCAGGATCGCTTCAACGAAGCGGTCTTTATGCGTCCAGGTCAAGTGTTAACACAAACCTTGGTTGCAACCGATAATGCGGTGATCGATGGAACTGTGCGCGGTGTTGGCCAAATTGCAATGGGCTCAGGCTCTGCACTTCGTGGTCTGCAAAATGGCTTTGTCCGCAGCTATGCCGCATTGATTTTGATCGGTGCAGTTGCACTGGTCGCAGCTATTTGGGTGGTGGTTCAGTAATGAAGTGGCTAACGCTATTAATGCTTTTACCCTTAGTTGGTGCTGGGGTCATTGCAGTGCTTCCAAAGGGAAGTGAAAAAGCTGCAAAGCAAAGCGCTCTTGCAACAACCCTTGTTGTCATGGCGGCAACAATCGCCATGGCAGTTGGTTTCCAGCGCGACAATGTTGATCTGCAGTTTGTTGAAAAGTATTCCTGGATTCCAAGTTTTGGAATTAATTACGCGTTAGGTGTTGACGCAATCGCACTTGTACTCATTGTGATGTCAACAATCTTGGCACCAATAGTTGTACTTGCTGGCTGGAATGAAGCACATGGTGGACGTTGGAGTGTTAAGACTTTCTATATTCTAATTCTCGTCCTTGAAACCATGATGATTGGTGTCTTTGCCGCAACTGATGTTTTCTTGTTTTATGTAATCTTTGAAGCGATGTTGATTCCGGTGTATTTCCTTATTGGAGGCTACGGAAGCGGCGAACGTGCAGCAGCTGCGGTTAAGTTCTTGATTTACAGCCTTGTTGGTGGATTGTTAATGCTTGCATCAATCATCGCTTTATATGTGATGTCAGGTGATCAAGGTGAACATACATTTGATGTTAATAAGCTGTCAGAGCTAGAGATGTCATCAACAACTCAGAATCTTCTCTTCCTTGGATTCTTCATCGCATTTGCAATCAAGGCTCCTGTGTGGCCATTCCACACATGGTTACCAGATGCTGCCCAATCTGCGACTCCAGGAACATCTGTTCTGCTTCTTGGAGTTCTAGACAAGGTTGGAACCTTCGGAATGATTCGCTATTGCCTGACCTTGTTCCCAGAGGCCAGCAAAACCTTTACACCGATCATCTTGGTACTTGCTGTTATCTCAATCATTTACGGCGCATTCCTTGCAATTGGCGCAAAAGACATAAAGCGGTTGATCGCATACACATCGATCTCTCACTTTGGATTCATCACCATGGGAATTTTTGCAATGACCTCCCAGGGCCATAGTGGGGCTATTTTGTATATGTTTAATCATGGTTTCTCTACCGCAGCACTGTTTTTGGTTGCTGGGTGGATGATTTCACGTCGAGGATCCTCAACGATTGCTGATTTCGGCGGATTGCAGCGAGTGACTCCAGTATTGGCATGGACATTCTTTATTGCCGGACTGTCATCACTGGCACTTCCTGGCCTTTCCAGCTTTGTGAGCGAATTCTTAGTTCTAGTTGGAACATTTACTCGTTATCCAGTCCATGCAGTTATCGCAACCTTCGGAATTGTTTTGGCAGCTTTGTATATTTTGATTCCAGTTCAGAAAGCATTACATGGTCCTACAACGCCTGGCAATGAGAACCTTAAAGACCTTAATCTTCGAGAGAAGTTAGCAATCACTCCAGTTATTGCAATCATTGTGGTGTTAGGTTTTTATCCTGCGCCACTCTTAAAGGTAATCAACCCAGCGGCATCACATGTGATCTCGCAAATGGGATTCACAGATCCTGTACCAACTATTGGGGACAAGTAATGACATTTACAACGCCGGTTCTTTCCTACACGCTACTGTCACCAATTCTTATTGTGCTCGGTGGTGCTCTCATCGGTGTTTTAGTGGAAGCATTTGTATCAAAGGCGTTACGTCCAGCCGTTCAATTAACCCTGACTCTTGGATCCTTGCTTCTTTCATTGATGCAGGTCTGGAATATCCGTGGCGAGCAGTCATTAACAGCTGCAATGGGATCTGTTGTTATTGACGGTCCTGCGGTTTTGTTACAGGCATCAATTCTTATTATTGCGATAATTTCCATCTTTTTGATTGCAGATACCGAACACTTTGCAGCACTTCCTTCGGCGTTGCCAGGTTCTGAAGAAGAACGTCGGGCGGTTCAATCTGGTAACCAGATAACTGAGGTTTATCCACTCACCTTGTTTGCTGTTGCAGGAATGATGATTTTTCCGATCGCAAATGATTTGATTATGCTTTTTGTTGCATTAGAAATGCTTTCTCTGCCGTTGTATTTGATGGCAGGTCTTTCACGCCGCCGCCGGCTGGCCTCACAAGAATCAGCACTTAAGTACTTCCTTTTAGGCTCTTTTGCCTCAGCCTTCTTCCTCTTTGGTGCGGCTTATCTGTATGGTTTTTCAGGCTCAATTACCTTCCCAGGAATTCGCGCATCAATCGTTGGTGGCGGCGGAAATGATGTTCTACTTCTGATTGGTATCGCATTTTTATCAATTGGATTGTTGTTTAAGGTGGGCGCTGTTCCCTTTCATGCTTGGTCACCGGATGTATATCAAGGTGCACCCACACCGATAACCGCATTTATGGCCGCGGCAACAAAGGTTGCAGCTTTTGGCGCAATGCTACGTATTTATTACACAGTCTTTGCTAATGCGCAGTGGTCGTGGACTCCGGTGTTATCGGGTATTGCCATTGTGACAATGCTGCTGGGTTCACTTGTTGCAATCACACAGCGTGATGTGAAGCGCATGTTGGCATACTCATCAATTGCTCACGCAGGTTTCTTGCTCTCAGGTGTTATTGCACTTAACAAAGCAGGTCTTGATGCAACTATCTTTTACTTATTCGCATACGGCGTTGCAACCGTTGGTGCATTTGGTGTTGTAACACTTGTTCGGGATTCTGCTGGTGAAGTCACAGATCTAAATCGATGGAAAGGTCTTGGCAAGCGATCTCCATTCGCCGCCGTGTCATTTGCGCTGTTCTTATTAGCCTTTGCAGGAATTCCACTGACAAGTGGATTTATTGGAAAGTTTTCTATTTTCTCAGCTGCTTATGAAAGTGGTGCTAAGGGTGTTGTAATTGTCGCTGTACTTTCAAGTGCAATCGCAGCCTTTTTCTACATTCGTGTCATTGTTTTGATGTTCTTCACAGATGCAACTGAAGATGGAACCGGTGTTGAGATTCCTTCGATGTTAACTCGGGCAACAGTTGTTACTTCAGCCTTGGTTACCGTTGCGCTCGGTGTTTATCCTGCACCCTTGCTTGATTTCATATCTAATCTCGCACTCTTCATACGCTAATGTCCAAATTCGGCATTCCAAACCTTGCACCCGGGTTAGAGGAGCAACTTGTTAGCCAAATGGCTGATGTTGAAGCGTTGCTACGAAGTCATACCCGAAGTGAGTATCCATTTGTTGATGAGACCGCACACCACCTTGTGGCAGCCGGCGGTAAGCGTTTGCGCCCTCTCCTCACCCTTTTGACAGCCCAGTACGGGGATCCAACCCGGGATGGAATCATCGCCGCAGCTGTTGCCTGCGAGATTACCCACCTTGCAACTCTGTATCACGACGACGTCATGGATGAAGCGCCACTTCGTCGCGGCGTTGAAAGCGCCAATATGCGGTGGGGAAACACCATTGCAATTCTTACCGGAGATTTCTTGTTCGCTAAGTCATCTGATTTATTGGCAGACCTAGGACCAGCAGCTGTTCGCCTCCAAGCGCGAACTTTTGAGCGATTAGTAATTGGCCAGATCATGGAAACACAAGGTCCTAATCCTGGTCAAGATCCACTGGAACATTATTTAAAAGTTGTAGCCGATAAAACAGGCTCACTTATTTCTGCATCAGCAAGATATGGCGGAATGATTTCAGGGGCACCTGCAGACATCACCGAAACGGTTACGGTATTTGGTGAAAAAATCGGTGTTGCATTCCAGTTAGCAGATGATGTTATTGATATTGCCAGTGAATCAAATCAATCAGGAAAGACTCCTGGCACAGATCTTCGTGAAGGCGTTCCAACATTGGTGACTTTAAATGTTATGAATTCAAGTGATCCGGTTGATGGCGATTTAAAACGTTTGCTCAGTGCGCCAATTGAAGATGAGGCAACAGTGCAGCAAGTCTTAGCTGCATTGCGCAACCACAAAGCACTTGATGAATCACGTGAACAGCTACATCAAGTTGCAAAGCAAGCGCGCTTAGCACTTGGCCCACTACCTATCAATGATGCAACTGGTGCTTTAATGTCGCTATGCGACGCTGTCATTGACCGTTCTGCTTGATTTAACAAGATCTAATGCAAGGGTTGTGAGTGCAACCCAAATAATCAAGAAACCGATCCAGCGCGCGGTTGGCATTTCTTCATGTTGAACCCAGACACCAATTGAAAATTGAAGAGTTGGTGTGATGTATTGGAGTAGGCCAATTGTTGTAAAAGGCAATCTGTTTGTTGCACCATTAAATAACAGCAGCGGGATGGCTGTAATCGCGCCTGCGCTCATAAGCAAGAGGGTCAAACCCCAAGAATGCCCGAACTGTCCAGTGCCTTGATTACCTATATAGAGCAGGTATCCCAGGTAGAAAAAGCTTGAGATAAATGTTTCAATCGCAAGGCCTTCAAGTGCCCCAAGTCCAAGTTGCTTTTTGATGAGGGCGTAGCTACCCCATGACATTGCAAGTGCAAGTGCAACCCATGGCAGGCGCCCGTAATCTATTGTTAAAACCAAAACACCAATAGATCCGATTGATAACGCCGCCCATTGCAGCGGACGCATCTTTTCCTTGAGCAGGATCACACCAAATCCAATAAAGATTAAAGGATTGATGTAGTAGCCAAGAGATGCTTCAACAACATGACCATTGTTAGCGGCCCAGATATAGACCAACCAGTTGATTGAAATCAGTAGTGAAGTAAGGAATAACTGTGCTGCAATCTTTGGCCGCTTCAGGGTTACTAAGGTTGATTTCAGCGCCTTAGTTGCTGCAAGAACCATGAAACAAAAAACCAAAGTCCACACAGCGCGATGAGAAACAATCTCTAGAGCAGTGGCAGGTTCTAGCAATGGCCAATATAGAGGGAGTAACCCCCACAAGGTGTATGCACTAACACCAAATAATAGGCCGAGCTTGTTTTTATTCAATTATCTAAAGTTCGTAAACTGAACAGCAAAGTCCCAGCCACCATCTTTGACCATGGCCATTGTCTCTTGCAGATCATCGCGACTTTTTGAGGTAACACGTAGTTCATCGCCCTGGATCTGCGTCTTAACAGATTTTGGACCCTCATCACGAATCATCTTTGCAATCTTCTTGGCGTTTTCAGTTGAGATTCCTTCTTTAAGGGGAGCGGCAATCTTGTAGATCTTTCCAGACAACTGTGGTTCGCCTGCATCAAGGTGCTTGAGTGAGACGCCGCGCTTAATCATCTTGTCTTTAACAACGTCTAGCGCTGCTTTTGCACGCTCTTCGGTATCTGCCTCGATTAAAACCTTGTCGCCTTCAAGTTCAATCTTTGAACCAGTGTTTTTAAAGTCAAAGCGGGTTTCAATCTCGCGGACCGCCTGATTGATCGCGTTGTCCAGCTCCATCCGGTCGATCTTGGAGGTTACGTCGAAACTGCTATCTGCTGCCATGGTGAGGGCTCCTTCACTGGATGAAAGCGCGGTTTGTGCGCGCACGTGCCTAAGGTATCCTTTCCCTTCGCACTATCCATAATTGCCGCAGTACTTGTTCGACCTTGGCGGGTTGCCCGAGCGGCCAATGGGAGGGGACTGTAA
>Ga0164294_10000408_pt1 | contig 40936 bp, 40 predicted proteins | sample GEODES005metaG_FD_111479 | JGI IMG/M metagenome (GOLD analysis project Ga0164294, IMG submission 111479) | Oligotrophic lake water microbial communities from Sparkling Lake, Wisconsin, USA - GEODES005 metaG | ecosystem: Environmental > Aquatic > Freshwater > Lake | place: USA: Sparkling Lake... | reverse complement strand
GACAAATGTCGGGGCCGAGTAAAACGTCTTCACTGACTACACCCGTAGAAGATTCCGACTGTTCGTATTGGACGGGGGTTCAATTCCCCCCATCTCCACAACGAGCGAGAACTTCGTGAATTTATTCACGAAAGTTCGAGCGAGGAGGAGAGATTGACATTCGCGCAGCGAATGGAATATCTCCACAACGAGCGAGTCACATTCCACACGTTGGGCCCCAACCCGCCTTTATCGAGAAGCAGAAATGCCTACCGGCGGAGACGGGATTTTTCGTTTGTGTGGCAATAGATTTAAGTGGTCAGACAGATTTCACGGCTGAGCGGAACGGTGTGGACCTTGGACTTGAGTTTGTTTATCCTTCTATTGATTCCCGTAGGAATTCTTTTGTGGCTAACCTTGCACGGCAGAACATGGTCAGCAATCGTGTCCTACGTGACGTATGCATCCCTTTGTGGGATATCCCTGTTTCTCTCGTTCGATCTCTCTGCCCAAGGCGGGAGCGGTCCGCAATTTGCGCAGTTGTATATGTGGATTGCGATTATTGCCCTAGCGATGATTGTGTTGACCTACATTGTTTTCCGTCGTCGCCAAAAGAAAATTCAGTCCAGAAACAAAAACCTCGTGAATTCTGACAAATAGATAGGATGGCGAAGGGTTGGTTCACCACTTACCCACCCACACCATTTGGCAGGTCACTTTCCACACGTTGGGCACAAAACCCGTCCGTGCGGGGCGCTGACTTGCCATACAAACGAGAATGAATTGTGAATTCACCGCAGTTGAAGGGGTCCGACCCCCACGAGTACGACCACACCCACCCGAATCTCGCCGGTGGATGGCTGCGGGCTTCCGTCTTTGGAGCCATGGACGGGTTAGTCTCCAACATCGCGTTAATCGCCGGTGTTGGCGCTGCTGGCGCAAGTGCTCGAATAATTGTCGTGACCGGTGTCGCAGGTTTAGCGGCGGGCGCGTGCTCGATGGCATTGGGTGAGTTTGCGTCGGTGAAGACGTCCAACGAGCAAATCGACTCGGAACTCGATGTCGAACGGAAGGCTCACACGCGAAATCCTGCGGGAGAAGAGAACGAGTTGGTTCTCAATTTCATCCAGATGGGCATGACGGAAACGACCGCTAAAGCCGCAGCTTCACAGGTTCACGAAAATGCAGAGCAAGCAGCCAGAATCCACATCGCTCACGAGTTGGGCGTTAATCCAGATTCGAAGCCATCGCCGTGGATAGCAGCCGTCTCGTCATTCGCAACGTTTTCTGCCGGGGCATTCATTCCACTGATTCCCTACGCCCTGGGTTTCGAATCGTTGGCATTAGGACTCACGGTTGGCGGAGCAGGCCTGCTCGTTGCCGGTGGCGTTGCAGCCTTTTTCACCCGTAAATCGTGGTGGAGAAATGCAATTCGCCAGTTGCTTTTCGGCACGATCGCTGTCGTAGCAACGTATCTCGTTGGCTCGTTGTTGGGTGTCAGCGCAGCGTAATTCGCAAGCGCCTCCGATGGCGGGAATCGCTGTCGCTGGCTTGCGCTCGAACTTCTCCTTAGGCGGGAGGGGTATCGTGGGACGTGCTCGGCAGTTACGCAGAGCAAAAGCACACCAAACGTTAGGAAACCCCATGTCATTTGGCGCAGCAATCGCAAGTTTTTTCTCAAAGTACGCCACGTTCAGCGGACGTGCGCGTCGCAGTGAATTCTGGTTTGCAGTGCTGTTCACGACACTCGTCAGTGTTGCGATTGGCACTATCTGGCCAGGAACGACGCTCGTTGTCAACGATATGTCGATTCAGCAATCCTCAGTTCCATCGAACCTGTGGCAGCTCGCCATTTTAGTTCCGTCGCTTGCTTTGTCGTGGCGACGACTCCACGACGTCGGGCGCAAGGGCACCTATTATTTCTTCATCCTTATTCCGATCGTGGGCTGGATCATGCTGTTCATCCAATTCGTCAAGGACAGCCAGCCCGGATCGAACGCGTTCGGAGAACCGGTCAAGTAGTTCCGGTTTACAGCGTCCGGGCGAAGACTGTGAGAGCCGAGCGAAACGCGATTGTTCCGAGCGCGATGACGAACGGCGCCGTCCACCAAAAAATGCCTTTGGGCTTGAGGTAGATGTCCTCGAACCAGTCAAGACGGGTCGTGGAGTCATCGAGAGCGGTCAATACGAATCCTGCTGTGCCGCCGAGGACCGACCCCGTCTTGATGATGGTGCACACCGCACGCCCGGCTTTGGGTGCCTGAAACTCGGAAACCGCCATTGGGTCGTCCAGTCGAAGTGGGCCAATTCGCGTAATGCCGACAAATTCGGTTCCCCGACCGTTGGTTTGTTTCGTGATGATCACGACGGTGTTGGGAATCCACGCCGAATGGGACGCCCAATCGGTCAGGCGATCCCACACGTGGCCGATGCCGTGAGGCAAATCCATCTGAATGTCGATGCGCGTCATGATGCTTCCAATCTACGATTCGACGGCTCACCCTGTTAGCCTGTAGACATGGCTACCAAAGATGATTCCCTCGACCCCGCTCTTCTCGAACTCGCAAAAAAGAGCTTGAAGAAGAAGCGTGACGCGAAAGAGTTTCTCATCGTTACTCTTGCGGTCAACGCAATTCTCGTCGGTATTTGGTGGTTCACGACACCGACAGGCTACTTCTGGCCCATGTGGGTTCTGTTCGGAATGGGCATTGGTGTGATGTTCGCTTATCTCGACGCCTACACGGTCATCGGCGCCAAGCCGATTACCGACGAGGACATTCGCGCCGAGGCCGAAAAGATGCGAAAGCGTCCATAGAGTTCGCCTGCCTCAACGTTCGTCGACGACGTGAAGTGAGCGCCGAAAATGAAACTTAACTTTGCAGGGGACATGTTCGAGTGGCGCGGGCCGTCCCCGTTTTACTTTGTGCGTGTGCCAGACGTCGAGGCAGCGCGAATCGCAGGGGTCGCATCGATGGTCACCTACGGGTGGGGTGTGATCCCGGCGGCAGTGACAATCGGCTCGTCGACGGTGACGACCTCATTGTTTCCCAAAGACGGTGGGTATCTGGTGCCCATCAAGAATTCGGTGAGGCTTCCCGAAAAGCTGTCCGTCGGCGACCTCGTCAATGTCACGTTGTCAATCGCGGTCTAGCGGCTGTTCTGTCTGAGTCGGGTCTGTCAGACTGAGGACGTGTCCACTCCGACCATTCCTTTTCGCGATGCACTCGCGTATTGGTGGAAACTCGGTCTCACCAGTTTTGGCGGTCCGGCTGGCCAAATCTCGATGTTGCACGACCAGGTCGTCGTCAAACGGCGATGGATCTCGGAGAAGCGTTTTCTGCACGCACTCAATTACTGCATGGTGTTGCCCGGCCCCGAGGCCCAACAGCTCGTCACCTACATCGGGTGGCTCATGCACGGGGTGCGCGGGGGAATCCTCGCGGGGACCCTGTTTGTCCTGCCGTCACTGGTCATTCTCATCGCCCTGACGTGGTTGTACCTCGTGTTCGGGGAGACGGCAATCGTTATGGGCATTTTTGCTGCCATCAAGCCCGTTGTTGTTGCCATCATTGCCCAGGCGGTTTTTCGCATCGGGTCGCGGTCGCTTCGGCATCCAGCCTTGTGGGTAATCGCCGGAATTTCGACAATCGCGATGCTGATTTCGGGTGCTCTGTTTCCGCTCATCCTCGCGGTCGCGGTCGTGATCGGGATTTTTGGTTCGCGCATCGCACCCCACGTTTTTCAGGCTGGAAGTGGCCACACTCCGACCGCCACCGCTGGCGGACCAGCAATAATCGATGATGAGACGGCAACCCCGCCGCACGCTCGAATCACGAGATGGCGTCTGGTTCGGACCGTCGCCGCATCGCTCGCCGCGTGGTTGTTGCCGGTGGGAGCATTGTTGCTGACTCTCGGTCCGGACAACTCACTCGTCGAAATGGCACTGTTTTTCTCCGGAGCCGCACTTCTCACGTTCGGGGGAGCGTACGCCGTCCTCCCCTACGTTTTTCACGGTGCTGTGAGCGCGGGTTGGGCGACGCCCGCACAAATGGTCGACGGCCTCGCGCTCGGTGAAACAACGCCGGGACCACTCATCATGTTCGTCAGTTTCGTTGGTTTCGTCGGCGGTTTCGTTGGAGAATTCCTCGGTGCGGGCACGTCCTGGGTTTCAGGGGTTCTCGCGGCCATCGTGGCGACGTGGTTTACCTTCTTGCCGTCGTTCTTTTTTATTCTGGCCGGTGGCCCCTACGTCGAGGCGACTCGACACCGCACGGCGTTTGCCGGCCCGCTCACCGCCATCAACGCGGCTGTTGTCGGTGTCGTGCTGAGCCTCGCGTTGGTGTTCGCGCAGAACGTCTTTCTCCCCACAAACCAGTCACTCGATGTCGTCGGAATCACGATCGCGCTCGCGGCGGCGACGGCACTCTTTGGGTTCCGACGCTCGGTCATCGAGGTCATCGTGTGGGGGGCGTCGCTCGGACTGGTCATGGGGTTGTTCGCCACGTTTGTTCGGTAACGACACACAGGGGCAACTCATAGAAAAACCCCCTAAACTCAAACAATGAGCGCAACTATCCTCACCCCTCTCACGTCCAACTACACCGAACTTCTCATCCGCGTCAAAGCAGCCGGCCTCTTGAAAAAGAATCCGAGTTTCTATGTCATTCGCCTCGCGGTCATCTCTGTCCTTGCGGTCGGACTGTGGGTTGCTGGAGGCTTTGTGGGGGCATCCGAACTTCACGACGGTCTTGTAATCGGCGTCGCGTTCCTCATCGCCGGATTGCTCGGAGTTCTCGGAGCCCAGTACGGCTTCATTGCGCACGAAGCGGCTCACCGACAGATTTTCCACAACAACAAGTGGAACGATTGGGCCGGACTCTTGCTCTCAAACCTTTTTGCAGGGCTGTCCTACGGGTTCTGGATGCGGAAGCACAACAAGCACCACCAGAAACCGAACCAGATCGGTCAAGACCCCGACATCGCAATTCGCGTGCTCAGCTTCACGGTCGAGTCACGCGACGAAAAGCGCGGAATCGAACGCTGGATCTCAAACCGCCAGGGCTACCTGTTTCCGGCCCTATTGTTCTTGACCGGCTTTGACCTTCTGCTCGATTCTTTTTCGGCGCTCCGCCGCACGGATCGTCCGCTCAGAATTCGTCTTCTCGAGTTCTCGCTCATGGTTGTTCGCCAGACGGCGCCGTACGTCATCATGGGGCTCATGTTCGGGTGGCTGTGGGCAATCGCGCTGTGGATGTTCATGATGATGATCTTCGGGTTCTTCATGGGCGCCGCGTTCGCACCGAACCACAAGGGAATGCCCCTCGTTCCGCGCGACGCCAAACTCGACTTCTTCGAACGCCAGGTTCTCACGAGTCGCAACATTCGCGGAAGCTGGCTCAAGGACAACCTCATGGGCGGACTCAACTATCAGGTCGAACACCACCTCTTCCCGTCGATGGCGCGCCCGTCCCTCAAGCGTGCGCACGACATCGTCGTCGCGTACTGCGCGGACAAGAACATCACGCTGGTCGAGATGAACCTCATGTCCTCGTACAAGGCGATCATCGTCTATTTGAACAAGGTCGGCCTGAGCAATAACGCCGACCCGTTCGTGTGCCCAATGGTGGCGGACCTGCGCCCACGCTGGTAGTTTTCCGAGCATGACACTGGTCGATCGGGTGACTGCTCGGTTTACCGAGGTTGTCGGGGCTGACCCCCTCGGTGTGTGGTCCGCACCCGGTCGAATCACCATCATTGGAGATCACACCGACTACAACGCGGGATTGTCGTTACCCATCGCAATCGACCTCAGCGTGGTCGTCGCCGTGGGAATTCGGGATGACGGTCGGGTGCGCGTCGTCTCGCCCTTCGATGACACGACCACGGTCGAATTGGCCCGGTGTGTGCCGGGGTCCGTGAGCGGCTGGGCGGCCGTGCCGCTGGGAGTGTTGTGGGCACTCGGCGGTTCGCGCGGCGGAGCAACGGGATTGGACATCGTGATCGATTCGGATATCCCCGCCGGACAGGATTTTGGGGCCTCGTCGGCGATCGCGTGTGCCGTCGCGGTTGCGGTGAATGACCTGTGGGAAATCGACCTCGGGCGAATGGAATTGGTTCACGCGTGCCAACGGGCGGAACACGACATGGTCGGCACGCCGACGACGATGGTCAACACGGCGACGGCGATGTCCGGGGAAACCGATTCGGCGGTGCTCATTGATTGCCAATTGGCCGAAGCCACGGTTGTTCCCTTTGCCCTTGCCGATGCTGGGCTCGCACTACTTGTCATTGTTTCGGACGAACAGCGTTCGCCCGGCGGGGCAGCCAATCAGGATAGACGCGCGTCGTGTGAACGAGCGGCCGGGTCGCTCGGAGTCGAAACGCTACGGGACCTTACCGTCAATGACTTGCCGCGTGTGCGCGAAACTCAGGACGAGGAAACGTACCGGCGGGTCCGCCACGTGGTCACCGAAAACGCTCGAGTGGCGGCGGTTGCCGAATTGTTATGGTCCGACGGTCCGCGTGCAATCGGCGACTTTCTCATTGCGTCGTACCTGTCGATGAGGGACGACTTTGATGTGCACAACCTGCACAGTGCCCGTGCGATCCACTCGGCGCAGCGGGCCGGCGCTCTCGGGGCACGGATGACGGGCGGGGGTCTCGGCGGGGTGGTCATCGCCCTCGTGCCAACCGAATTGCTGGCGTTCGTCGAGCGCAAGGTCCGCCAGGCCTTTACCGATGAACATCTCGGTGAACCCGAGTTGTTCGTGGTGACACCATCGCGAGGCGCGCATCGCGTTCACTAACGTTGAGCGTCGGCGAGAGTTCCTATTGTGCGCTGGGTTGGGTCAAAAATGACGCAATCAATGCCGCGGTCTCCGTTGGCCCAGGACGATTCGGTTGGGTAGTAGTACTGGAAATCCAATGCCGAAATACCGAAGTCAAGCCCGACAAACTCCGTGAACTCGAGTGCACATTTCTTGGTGCCCAGGCTCACGAGATCCTCGACCGAGGGGTACGCGCTACCGTCGACAACTAGTGACGCGAACACCTCAAGGTCATGGGCGGAATCGCACTCGACAAGTGGCTCGGTCGAGCTGATTCCGTCTTCGAGTTTCGTCTGGTCGAGACAATCGCCAATCGTCAATTCAACGAGCCCGGTCGGGGCGAAGGTTGGGGTGGTCGTGGGGGTTGCCACGGGCTCCGGCGCTACATCGTACGTGCCGATGAGTGCGGAAACCATCGAGCATCCCGCGAGCGAAAGCGAACTAATAACCACCACCGAGGCAAGACGAAGGGTCGCGAGAGTGACTGTGCGCACGGTCTAAGACTATCGAAGGGTCGACAGAACGGCGTCGTGCAGATGCCCGTTTGTTGCGCACGCGGTGCCGTGCCATGGCCCTTCGCGACCGTCAATATCGGTGAACCGACCACCGGCCTCTTCGAGAATCGGGATGAGGGCGGCCATGTCGTAGGGCTGAAGTCCGCATTCGGTCGCGACATCGATGGCGCCTTCGGCGACGAGCATGTACGCCCACATGTCACCGATGGCTCGCGCCCTCCACGCCGATGTTGCGAGTGCAATCGCCTGGTCACCGCGACCCGCCTCAACCCACCCGGGAAGAGAGTTGTACGAGACGACCGCGTCGTCTAGAGACCCAACCGAACTCACCGACATGCGCTCTTCGTGTTTTCCGGCGCGCTGCGTATAGGCACCGTGGCCTGTCGCGCCCCACCAGCGCTGGCCCAGAGCGGGCGCCGATACGACGCCAACGACGGGAACGCCATCGACGGCGAGAGCGATCAATGTTCCCCAAATCGGTACGCGGCGGAGGAAATTAGCGGTGCCGTCGATCGGGTCGATAATCCACTGGCGATGGGGGCGGCCCTCGCCCGCCTGGTGACCGGTGGCACCGAACTCTTCCCCCAGGATCGCATCGTCCGGTCGGGCTGCAGCAAGTCCTTCTCGAATTGCGTGTTCAACCTCACGGTCCGCTTCGGTGACGGGAGTGCGATCGGGTTTCGTGGTGACCGTGAAATCCTGGGATTCGTATCGGCGCATTGACACGAGGTCGGCCATGGCAGCGAGAGAGCGGGCAAGAGCGAGGTCGTCCTGAAGGGTAATGGTCACGCTGTCAGGTTACGCCACGGAATCCAGCGACAAAATCAAGCGTTGGACCGAATCGAGTCGTGCCGCTCCTTCTGGACCGAGGGCGTCGGCGGCAATGGCTTCGACCATGGCGCAGTCGTCGTCGCGGTGGTTGCATCCGCGGGGGCAGTCCTCGGCGATTGCGGCCAAATCAGTAAACGCCGCAAGGACAGATTCGGGGCGCACGTGCCCCAACCCGAACGAACGAACTCCGGGGGTGTCGATGAGCCACCCGCCGCCGGGGAACCGAAAGGATGCCGTTGACGACGAGGTGTGGCGGCCCCGCCCCGTCACGTCATTGACGACTCCGACGGCGCGTTGTGCGCTGGGAATGAGTGCGTTGACGAGGGTGGACTTCCCAACTCCCGAGTGACCGACCGCGACGGTCGTGTGCCCGACGAGCAACTCCGCCAATTCGGCGAGGGGTGGGTCGTCTGAGCGCGACGTCACGACGGGCACATGGAGTCCGTGAAAGTGTGCGAGGAATTCGGTCGGATCCGCGAGGTCGGTCTTTGTGACGCAGAGAATCGGCAGAATTCCCGCGTCAAACGCGGCCACCATGTATCGGTCGACCAGTCGTTGTCGTGGCTCGGGGTTTGCCGCCGCGACAACAATGAGCATTCGATCGGCATTCGCCACGATCATTCGCTCGACCGTGTCGCTATCGTCCGCCGATCGCCTCAGAACGGTCGTGCGCGGTACCACGCGAACAATTCTCGCGAGAGTTCCGTCGCCACCCGTCGTATCGCCCACGATGTCAACGAGGTCACCGGTGACAATCGGCGTCCGCGACAATTCTCGGGCGCGCTTGGTGATGATCTCGCGTTCCTCCGGTGTTCCCTCGTCGGCAAGAGTCAAATATCGACCCCGGTCAACGGTGATCACGCGCGCTTCTATCGAATCGTCGTGTGCCGGCCGATTCTTGGTGCGCGGTTTGCTGCCACGTTTCGGCGGGCGGACCTTGGCGGCCGTTTCGTCATAGTCATCGAAGCGGTCGGCGTCCTCCGGGAGCCAATTCATGAGCCGAGCATCGCTGTCCACATCGCGGGGAATTCGGGAAGCGTCTTGGCGGTCGTGCCGATGTTGTCCACTTCAACTCCGTCGACGGCCAGACCGATGATGGCACCGGCGGTCGCCATGCGGTGGTCGTGGTAGCTCTGCCATGCACCACCGCGGAGCGTCGCGGGTTCGAGGTGGACGCCATCGGGCAATTCCGTTGCGTGACCGCCGAGCCGGTTGATTTCGGTCACGAGCGCGTGCAGTCGGTCGGTCTCGTGCCCGCGAAGGTGAGCGATACCGGTGAACGTCGACGGTGTCGTGGCGAGGGCGGCGAGCGCGATGAGTGCCGGGGCCAGTTCGCCACCGGTCGAAAGGTCCAGGTTCACGCCGTGGATTGGTTGTCCGCCGAGTATCCCTCGACCACCATCGACGGTGAGGCCCCGCTCGTCTCGAGTGACTACTGCACCGAACTCCTCGAAGTACCCCCCGAGGTCGTCGCCCACCTGAGTCGTGTTTTTCGGCCAATGGGGAATCGTGACGGTTCCCCCAGCAATCAGGGCGGCGGCGAGGAACGGCGCCGCGTTGGACAGGTCGGGTTCCATGTTGACGTCGATGCCCGAGATTGGCCCAGGCTCGACTCGCCAGACGCCGCGTTCCGGTTCCGTGACGGCGACCCCACGGGCGCGAAGGCACGCGATGGTCATCTCGATGTGGGGCATGGAAGGAAGATGTTCGCCCGTGTGGCGCAGCGTGAGCCCGTTGGTGAAACGCGCGCCAGCGAGCAGCAGTCCTGAGACAAACTGGCTTGACTGTGAGGCGTCGATAGAGATGTCGCCGCCGACTACGTGACCTGTTCCGCGAACCGTGAAGGGTAGGTTTCCACGACCGTTATCGTCGACCTCGACGCCCAACTTGCGGAGGCTGTCAATTGTCGTTGCCATCGGGCGGAGCCGCGCTCCATCATCGCCATCGAACGTCACTGTTCCGTTCGCCAGGGCCGCAATCGGTGGCACGAACCGCATCACGGTTCCCGCTAATCCGCAGTCGATCGTGAAGCCTCCGGTCAATTCCGTGGGTGTAACGAGTAACGTGTCTGACCCCCCGCCTAGACTTTCATGACACTCAACACCGAGTTGACCGAGCGCGTCCATCATGAGAGACGAATCTCGCGATCGAAGTGGGCGGTGAATCACCGAGGGACGATCGGACAGGGCGGCCAAAACCAACTCGCGGTTGGTGAGGCTCTTACTTCCCGGAATGGGAACGACGGCGTCGAGCGGGGAGGTCGCGCGCGGCGCGACCCAATTTTCGCTCTCTCGGGAATAAACGCGGGACGTCATTGGTTTCGACTCTACGCGAGGAACAGCCCCACAAGGGCAGGAGAAAAGGAGTACGCCATAGAATCACGACTAATGGTTACCGATGAAACCCCCGAGGACAACGAGATCCTCGCCGGCGAAGAAGCAAACTCCGAGGACATTGTTATCCCGGGTTCCCTCGAGTGGGATCCGTCCGAAATCGAGACGAACTACGTCAACCGTGGCTCGTTCGAAGAGGTCTATAACTCGGTATATCCCCGCCTCTATCGGCACACGGTTTATGAACTCGACCGACTCTATCTGTCAAAGAAGCAGGTGGAAGAAGTGCTTCAGACCGCCATGGGGAAGGCCTATCAGAACTGGGACAAGTACACGCAGGGAACGTATGCGCTGGGCTGGCTCAAAAAGATCATCACGAACACCGCGTACAACCTTCTGCGCAAGGAAAAGAACGAGCCGCTGTTGTTTGGTGACATGGGAATCATCATGGATGCTCCCGCCTACTACGCGCGTAGCGCCGAGAGTTCCGTGATTGAATCGGTCACGTTCGACGAGATTCGTGCGTTGTTCGACGATGTTCGCGAACCGTTCCGGTCAGCCCTCAAACTGGTCATTCTCGAAGAAATGCCTTACCAGGACGCCGCCGACAAGATCGGGGTGCCGCTCAATACGATGCTCACCCGCGTGAATCGTGGTCGCACAATCCTCAAGGAACTCGTGCTTACACACAAGAAAGAAATGGGAATCTAATGGACATGAATCGCGATTGTGGCTGTGAATCCGCCCGACAGCGGATGGACATCCTCATTGACCGTGAATTGACGGAAATCGAATGTGGCGACGTGAGTGCGCACTGTGCGTCCTGCGAGAGTTGTCAAGCCGAAATTGTTGTCATGGAGAAATTGACCGATCGTTTTAGGGCAGCGTGTGCGGAACCTGCCCCGGAAAACTTGCGAATCTCGATTCTCAATTCGGTTACCAATCAAACCGGAATTGTCGACGCGTAAGACATCGGCCGACGTGGCTCGTTAGAGTCCGTGAAACGCGCCGTCCATTACGGCCGTGTGTTCCTCTGCCGAACGCTTCAGTGACCCGGTTGCGGGAGACGCCGAGGCTGGACGTGAAACCACCCGCACGTTGTCCAGTCCGAGACGACGCATTTCGAGCGCAATGAACGGCCATGCACCTTGGTTCTCGGGTTCGTCCTGTACCCAGACGAGTTCGGCACCCTGGTGTCGGCCAACGATTGCCCGTATGTGATCGTCGGGGAACGGGTAGTACTGTTCCATGCGAACCAGCGCGACCCCGGATAGTGCACGTTTCTCGCGCTCGGCGAGGAGGTCGTAGTGAATCTTCCCCGCGTGAAGCAGGACACGGCGCGATTGGCCGTCAAGGCTGTGGTCGTCGAGTACGGGCTCGAACGCGCCCGTGGTGAAGTCGTCAACGTTGCTCGTTGCCCCTCGAAGCCGCAACATCGCCTTCGGCGTAAACACAATGAGCGGACGTTGAGGTTGCGCGTACGCCTGGCGTCGCAGCAGGTGGAAATAGGACGCCGGTGTCGACGGACGCGCGATGGTCATGTTGCCTTCGGCGGCCAGCTGAAGGAATCGCTCGATGCGCGCCGACGAGTGGTCTGGCCCCTGTCCTTCGTAGCCGTGGGGAAGCAACAGGACCAACCCTGAGTTCTGTCCCCACTTCTGTTCCGAGGACGAGATGAATTCGTCGATGACCGTTTGTGCACCATTGGCGAAGTCACCGAACTGCGCCTCCCACAGGACGAGTGCATCGGGGTTTCCAACGGTATAGCCATATTCGTAGGCCATTGCGGCATATTCCGATAGGAGCGAGTCGTAGATGTAGAAGCGACCCTGGTTGTCGGACAGGTTCGTGAGCGGCAGCCACTCCTGGCCGTTTACCCGGTCGTGGAACACGGCGTGGCGCTGGACAAAGGTGCCGCGCCGAGCGTCTTGACCAGCGAATCGCACCTTTTTGCCCTCGAGCAAGAGTGATCCAAGGGCGAGAAGTTCGCCGAAGCCCCAATCGATGTCACCGCTGCGGCTCATCTCGATACGCTTCGCGAGCAGTTGCTCGAGTTTGGGGTGGACCGAGAACCCTTCGGGCGGTGCACCGTGTGCGTCACCAATGCGGTGGACGACGGATACATCGACCGCGGTCGACTGCGGGTGCCGCTGTACCTGGGATGCCGTCGCGGTCCCGCTCGAGATCCCGGTGGACGCGTCCTCGTCTTCGTGAGTATCGGTGAATGCTTGTTCCAACAAGGTGAGGAACTTGGCTTGAACGCCGTCGTACTCCTCTTGAGTGATGTCCCCGCGGCCGACGAGCGACTCGGCGTAGAGGGTACGAACCGAACGCTTGGCTTCGATGAGGTTGTACATCAGCGGCTGGGTCATGGACGGGTCGTCGCCCTCGTTGTGACCGCGTCGGCGGTAACAGACGACGTCGATGACCACATCGTGTTTGAACTTTTGGCGGTAGCCGACAGCGAGTTTTGCGACGCGAACGACGGCCTCCGGGTCGTCACCGTTCACGTGGAAGATGGGCGCTTGAACCGACTTCGCGACGTCGGTCGAATACAGCGATGTGCGAGCGTCTTTCGGAAGCGTCGTGAATCCGACCTGGTTGTTCGCGACCACGTGAATCGTTCCGCCCGTGCGGTATCCGCGCAGTTGGGCCATCTGCATCGTTTCGATGACGACACCCTGACCTGCCATTGCGGCGTCACCGTGGACGAGAATCGGCAGGACTGTAAACGATGCAATCGGCTTGTGGTCTTGTTTGGCGCGGACGATGCCCTCGAGAACACCGTTGACCGCCTCGAGGTGCGATGGATTGGCCGCGAGGTAGACAGGGATCTTTTGACCCTTGGCCGTGATGAATTCCCCTTCGGTTCCGAGGTGGTACTTGACATCACCGGAACCCTGAACAGTACTCGTGTCGGTGGTGCCTTCGAACTCGCGGAAGATCTGGCCGTACGTCTTGCCCGCGATGTTGGCGAGAACATTGAGGCGACCGCGGTGTGCCATCCCGATGTCGACCTCGTCGAGCTCGAAATCGGCCGCATCTTGGATAATTTCGTCGAGCAGGGCGATGATCGATTCGCTACCCTCGAGCGAGAAGCGTTTTTGCCCGACGTACTTGGTCTGCAAGAACGTTTCGAACGCTTCGGCCTGGTTCAGGCGGTCGAGGATTCGCATCTGTTCGTCGTGTGTCGGCTTCTGATACGGCTGTTCCAGAATGTCCCGGAACCACTCGCGTTGTTCGGGGTCTTGAATGTGTGTGTATTCGACGCCGACTGTTCGACAATACGAATCCCGCATGAGTCCAAGAACTTCGCGCAGCAACATGGTGCGCCGACCGGCGAGACCGCCGACGACGAACTCGCGATCAAGATCCCAGAATGTTAGCCCGTGGTTCTCAATTTCGAGGTCGGGGTGCGTGCGCTGCTGGTATTGCAGCGGGTCGACGTCGGCCATGCGGTGTCCGCGAACACGATAGGCGTCGATCAGTTCCTGCACGCGTGCGGTCTTGTTGATCTCGTCCGAGACATCGACCTTGATGTCTTGAGACCAGCGAATCGGCTTGTAGGGGATACGAAGCGCCGCGAAGATGTCTTCATAGAAACCGTCGTCGCCGATCAAGAGGCCATGAATGATCTTGAGGAACTCGCCGGATCCCGCACCTTGAATGACGCGGTGGTCGTAAGTCGACGTCAGTGTGATGGTTTTCGAGATACCAAGGTCGAAGAGCACCTTTTCAGACGCCCCCTGGAATTCGGCCGGGTAATCAAGAGCGCCGGCGCCGATAATGCAACCCTGTCCGCGCATAAGGCGAGGCACCGAGTGAACGGTCCCGATTCCGCCCGGGTTTGTCAAGGACATCGTGTTCCCCGCAAAGTCTTCGGCGGTGAGTTTGTTGGCGCGCGCGCGAGCGACGACGTCTTCGTAGGCCTCAAGGAAGTCAGCAAAGCTCATCTGCTCGGCCTTCTTGATGCCGGGGACAACGAGCGCGCGACTACCGTCGGATTTGGGAATATCAATCGCGAGCCCGAGATTGATGTGGGCCGGAACGACTAATGACGGCACACCGTCCGGCTCGTCGTAGAACACATTTTGTGACGGGAATGTCTTGAGGGCACGAATCATGGCCCAACCGATGATGTGGGTGAACGACACCTTCCCGCCTCGAGCTCGGCGGAGGTGATTGTTGATGACGATTCGGTTGTCGATCATGAGCTTGGCGGGAATTGTGCGAACGCTCGTTGCTGTCGGGACGGACAGACTCGCGTCCATGTTCGCCGCGAGGGCTTTCGGCATTCCCTTGAGCGACGTGACCGTGTTCTCGTTGGTCGAATCCGACGGGCGAGATGTTCCGGGTGCCTCCGCTGGAATTGGCGCTGCGGCCGGCATAGCAGAGGTCGTGCGCGACGCGGGTTGAAGTGCGGTAATCGGTCCGGTTACGTTCGGGTCGAACGCGGGGGCTTCTGTGGCGGGGGCTGCGTTCGGGGCGGAGGGAGCCGCGCCACCAGCCAGTTTCGCCGCGTAGTTCTCGAGGGACTTCACCCACGCGGGGTCAACCGAGGTCGGGTCCTTCACCCACGCCTCGTACATTTCCTCGACGAGCCAATCGTTGGCTCCAAAATCGTCAGCACTCAGGTCAGTAGTTCCCTCACTCGACACTGTGAATTGTCACCTCGTTGCTGGAAATTCGACGGCAGGCGCATGCTACCGAGTTCTAGCCTAGTCCCGTCGCCAGGCGGTTTGCGCACCTCCGATAACGCGCTCCACAATCTATACTTAATCCATGGATCTCCCGCATAGTCAGTTGACACCCACCAACAGTTTCACGGTGGGTGTCTTGTGACCGAATGGGGGTTGATTGGAATCGGCGTGCTACTCACTGTCGGCACCGGATTCTTTGTCGCTTCAGAGTTTGCGCTCGTTTCACTCGATCGCGCCGACCTCGAGGCACGTCGCGATGCCGGAGAAAATGGCTTTTCCCTCGCGATTCGCGCTTTGAAGCGCACATCGACGCACTTGTCATCTGCCCAACTCGGGATCACAATCACCACACTGTTGACGGGATGGTTGATGGAACCCGCCATCGGCAGGCTTCTGTCGCCGATGCTGTCGGCATGGGGTCTCACCGCCGGTGTCGTTGATGCGGTGTCGTTGGTTGTTGCGATAGCTATCGCAACGATACTGTCCATGATTGTTGGCGAATTGGCTCCCAAAAACCTCGCGCTGGCTATTCCGCGCCGGGTCATCAAAATTGTCGCGCCGTTCCAACTCGCCTTCACATGGCTGTTCGCACCTTTCGTCGGCATCTTGGTGAAATCCGCGAACCTCATTGTTCGGGCTCTCGGCGTTGAACCGAAAGAAGAACTGTCGTCGGCGAGGACCGCCGAGGAATTGGCATCCGCCGTTCGCAACAGTTTGATGCACGGGACCATGGAGGAAGACACCGCGACCCTGTTGGGTAAAGCGTTGTCGTTCACCAACCACGAGGCTCAAGACATCATGACCCCGCGCACGCGTGTCGCCACGATTCGGGTGGGAGACTCGGCTGACGATGTCATCGCCTTGACTCGCAAGACGGGGTATTCGCGATTCCCAGTCATCGACGAGGACGCCGATGACATCGTCGGAATCGTCCACGTCAAGCACGCGGTTGCCGTTCCGCGGGAACGTCGTTCCGAAGTGCCGGTTGGCGCATTGCAGGGTGAGGCCCTGCGAGTCCCCGAAACGATGCATCTCGACGTTCTCCTCGGTGAATTGCGGCAGGGCGGCTACCAGATGTCAATCGTGGTCGACGAATATGGCGGCACCGCCGGAATCGCAACGCTTGAGGACCTCATTGAAGAATTGATTGGTGAAGTCAGTGACGAACATGACCGAACTAAAGCGGACGTGATCAAAACGGGGAACACCGTGACGTTCCCCGCTTCGCTTCGACCGGACGAACTGCGCGAGCGTGCCGACATTGACGTTCCCGATGTTGGCCCCTGGGAAACAGTCGGCGGGTTCCTGTTAAGCGAATGGGGATATATTCCCGAGGTCGGTGCAATCCTCGATGCCTGCGGTGGACAATTCGTCGTCGAACGCATGGACGGTCGCCGAATCGATCGAGTCCGGTTCATCGTGACGGGGGAACCCGATGAGTGATCTCGAAGGAATCATCTGGCTCGTCGTGTTGCTCGCGGTCAACGCGTTCTTCGTCGGTGCCGAGTTTGCGGTGATTGCCGCACGTCGTTCCCAGATTGAACCACTCGCCGAGGCGGGTTCGTGGGCGGCAAAGGTCTCGCTTCGCGCAATGGAGCGAGCGTCCTTCATGCTCGCGACGAGTCAATTGGGAATCACCGTGTGTTCCCTCATGATTCTGAGCGTTTCGGAACCAGCGATTCATCACCTGTTCGAAGGATTGCTGTCCGGGACACCACTTCCCGAGGATGTGATTTCAGTCACCGCACTCATCGCGGCAATCCTTATCGTGACCGTGCTTCACGTGGTCATCGGAGAAATGGTCCCCAAAAACATTGCGTTCTCGGTGCCCGACAAGGCGGTTCTGATTCTGGCTCCTGCCCTGTCCGCCGTTGCCTGGGTGTTCACGCCGGTCATCGCTTCACTCAACGCGATGTCGAATGTCTTGGTTCGAATGACGGGGACGGAGCCGAAAGACGAAGCCCAGTCGGTTTACACCCTCGAGGAAATGGCAACTATCGTTCAGCAATCCCAAAAAGAGGGAAAACTCGACGACCTCGCAGGTGCTGTGTCGGCGACAATCGAATTCACGACGAAAAAGGTCGAAGACATCACGGTTCCGTTGTCCGAAATTGTGACCCTGCCGGAAGGCGCGAGCCCGAGCGACGTCGAACGCGAAGTCGCACAACGTGGGTTTAGCCGCTACATTCTTCTCGACGCGGCGGGCGAGCCGTCCGGCTATGTCCACCTGAAGGACATCCTGGGGCGTGACGATGACGAGGTCGATGAGCCAATTCCGCTGAAGCGGATTCGCCTGCTCGTGTCGTTGTATCGCGGGCTCGATCTCGAAGACGCTCTCGCTACGCTGCGCCGGACCGGTTCTCACGTTGCACGCGTATCGGATCGCAGCGGTGCGACGGTTGGACTCCTGTTCCTCGAGGACATCATCGAGGAACTCATCGGCGAGGTCCAGGACGCGACGCGACGCCGCTAGGGCTGGGCGCGCAAATACTGGTCGGGCCAGTACGGGAGCGAGTAGCCGAGAGCGGTTGAGGCACGCAGTGGGAAGTGCGGATCGCGCATGAGTTCGCGGCCCAACATGACGGCGTCGGCTTTTCCTGATTCGACAATTTCGTTCGCCTGTTCGGGAAGAGTGATGAGGCCGACGGCGTTGGTTGACATCTCAGCGGTACGACGAATCGTGTCGGCGAACTCGACCTGGTAGCCGGGTCCGGTCGGAATCGAAATACCGGGGGCGATTCCGCCCGTTGAGGTGTCGATGAGGTCGGCGCCGTCGTCGTGAACCCAACCCGCGACGGTTGCGACGTCGGTCACGGTGATACCGCGCTCGTCCCAGTCGGTTGCACTCACACGGACGAACAGCGGGACAGCATCGCCGATTTCCGCGCGGACCGCCTGAACGACACGTCGCAGTAGGCGAGCACGATTCTCTAGTGACCCGCCGTATTCGTCGGTTCGCTCGTTCGCGAGGGGGGAAAGGAACTGGTGCAAAAGGTAACCGTGGGCAGCGTGGATTTCGACGAGGTCGAATCCGGCCGAGATCGCGCGGCGTGCAGCGTGAACCCAGTCGTCCACGATGGTGTCAATGCCCGCGGCATCCAGTTCTACAGGGACGTCATAATCGCCGAACGCCTTAGCGCTGGGGGCAACGGTCCGCCAACCACCCTGGTTCGCAGGAGTTGAATCCTCATAGTCCGCACCCCAGCCCGGGGCCGTCGAACCCTTGCGGCCGGCGTGCGCGAGTTGCACTCCGGCGGCAACCCCCTGTGAGTGAATGAAATCGGTGATTCTTTTCCACGATGCAACCTGCTCGTCGTTCCAAATGCCCACGTCGTGTGGCGAGATGCGACCCACTGCGTTGATGCTGGTGGCCTCGGCCATGACGAGACCAGCGCGCCCGATCGCGAAGGATCCCAGATGGACCATGTGCCAGTCGGTCGGAACGCCGTCGAGACCGGCGGAATACTCGCACAGCGGCGACAACCAGATGCGGTTTCGAAACGTCACACCGCGAATCGTCAGTGGCTGGAAAAGGGCGGGGATACTCATGAGACTCCTTCGGACAGATTGACAGTTTATGCCCAGCGCTTTGCGGAATAGGCTAGTCACATGGGTGTCGAAACTTTTCAGCAGAGCGAAGCTGCTCAGGAGTTTCGCGCGCCCACGGGAGACGACCACAAATACTCGCGCGGTGTGCTCGGGCTCGCAACGGGTTCGACGGATTACCCCGGTGCCGCGTTGCTCGGAGTCGACGGCGCGCTCTCGACAGGGATTGGCATGGTTCGTTACGTCGGCCCCGAGGAAGCCACGCGTCCGCTTCTCGTTCGTCGCCCCGAGGCAGTCGTCGGGGCGGGACCGGTGTCTGCCTGGGTAGTGGGCTCTGGTATGTCCGACACCGATTCGGAGTCAATGAATCGAGCGCGTCGCGCGCTGGATGAGGGTAAACCGACCGTTGTTGATGCCGGTGCTCTGAGCCTGTTGCCGCACGCAGGATTTATCGTGGCGACACCCCACGCGGGCGAGATGGCGAAGGTTTTTGGTGTGTCCCGCGAAGAAGTCGAGGGGGCGCCGGCCGAATATGCGCTGCTCGCCGCCTCCCGGTGGAACGCCACCGTCCTCCTCAAGGGTTCGACGACCTATATCGCCAACCAATTCGCCGACGAGTTTTCGGTGTCGCTGGCGCCGCCGTGGCTAGCCATTGCCGGAGCGGGCGACGTACTCGGGGGAGTCCTCGGGTCGATGATCGCGACGCGCGTCGCGGACATTGCTGCCGATGAACGAGTTCTCGCGCGAATCGCCGCGTCGGCCGTCGTTATTCACTCGCTCGCAGCCCAGGCCGCGTCAGCCGGTGGCCCGTTCCTCCTCGATGAACTCGTCACGCAGATCCCGGCAGTTATTCGCGACCTTCTCGCACGATGAGATATCCGCGGACATCCGCGGCCGCGCCATCATCGCAACCGTGTTGCATTTAGGCATCGAGAAGTTGGCGCATCAATTCGCCAACCTCCGCATCGGCGATAAGGAACGCGTCGTGTCCATACGGTGACGACATGACGTGCGCGTCGCGGCCGCCCAGGTGGTTGGGCAGACACTCCGCCAACGTCACTTGCTGTTCGAGCGGGAAGAGCCGGTCCGAATCGACCCCGACAACGAGAGAGCGTGCGGTGACGGTTCCGAGAACATCCTTAAGTGAACCTCGATCTCGCGTTACGTCATGCGAACTCATGGACTCGACGAGAGCGATGTACGAATTGGCGTCGAAGCGGCGGGTGAACTTGTTCCCGTGGAAGTCTAAATAGGACTCGACGGCGAAGCGTCCGCCTTCACCGAGAGGGCTAATGCCGCTCTGCCACGCGCGATCGAAACGGTCGTTGAACTCTGCCGGCGACCGATACGACAACATCGCTAGGCGGCGAGCAAGTGAGAGGCCGCGATAGGGGCCTTCCTCGTTCTCGTAGTAGTCCCCTCCCGAAAAACACGGGTCCATTCGAATCGCTTCGATTTGGACGGAGTTCAGAGAGATCTGGTCTGCGCTGGTCACGCCACAGGTGGCCAGTAGTGCGAGTCGTTCAACCTCGTCGGAGTACATGACGGCGTACTCGAGTGCGCTCATGCCCGCGGCGCTTCCGCCGATGACGGCCGCCCAGCGGGCAACACCGAGCTGTTCGGCGAGTTTCTGTAGAGCGAGTGTCTGGTCCCGAACGGTGAGGTACGGGAATCGCGATCCCCATTCGCGTCCGTCGCTAGTCACGGTGGACGGACCGGTCGAGCCCTGGCACCCACCGAGAGTGTTGGGGCAGATGACGAACCATTTGGTTGTGTCGATCCCGAGCCCATCACCGACGACTCCGCCCCACCACCCGTCGGTGACGTGCCCCGGTCCGGCGGCTCCGACGACATGCGAATCCGCGGTGAGCGAATGAATAATAAGAATGGCGTTCGAGAGGTCGGCGTTGGGCGTTCCCCACGTTTCATAGGCAAGCCGTGCACGTGGAAGCGTCAATCCGGATTCGAGCGGCAGGTCGCCCAATTGCGCGAATCTGCGATTTCCGGGGTGGTCGCCGTCACGCCACGCGCCCGTCACGGGTGGCGCACCGAGGGCGCGAACAGTCCCCTCGGTCACAAAGGCCGAGGGGACTGTCTCTTCCGACGTCTGCCAATCCATAGTTCGCCTAGTCTCTCACGACCAACGATGTGCGGGGTCGTACCCTAGCGAACCGACCCCGCACGCAGAGAGGAACTATTTGGCTTTGCGCGCAGCTGCGAAACCGGCGTCGAGGTCGGCGATGATGTCATCGATGTGCTCGAGTCCGACCGAGAGGCGAACCAGTCCGGGTGTCACACCGGCGCTGAGTTGCTCTTCGGGCGAGAGCTGCGAGTGGGTCGTCGACGCGGGGTGGATGATGAGCGAGCGAACGTCACCGATGTTCGCGACGTGGCTGAACAGTTCGGTCGACTCCACGAGCGCCCGACCGGCTTTCACGCCACCCTTAAGTTCGAACGAGAGGACCGCCCCAGCACCCTTGGGCGCGTACTTCTGACCGGCCTTGAACCACGGGCTCGATTCGAGTCCCGCGTGCCACACTGTGGCAACATCGGGGTGAGCGTCGAGCCAACGCGCAACGGCGTTCGCGTTCTCGACGTGTCGATCCATACGAAGTGACAGCGTCTCGATGCCCTGCAGAATCGCCCACGCATTGTCGGGCGCAACGGCCGCACCGGTGTCGCGCAGCAACTGAACTCGCGCCTTGATGATGTAGGCGATTCCGTCACCCAGAACGGTCGTGAACGACGCGCCGTGGTACGAGGGGTCGGGTTCGGTCAGTCCAGGGAACTTTTCGACGTTCTTCGACCAGGCGAACTTTCCGCCATCGACGATCGCACCGGCAACGACGGTTCCGTGACCACCGAGGAACTTGGTGGCCGAATGGATGATGATGTCGGCTCCGTGCTCGAACGGACGAATCAGGTAGGGGGTGGCAATGGTGTTATCCACGATGAGTGGCAGTCCAGCGTCGTGAGCGACCTTGGAGACGCCCTCGATGTCGAGGATGTTGATCCGCGGGTTTGCAATCGTTTCTCCGAAGAGCAACTTGGTGTTGGGGCGAACGGCAGCCTTCCACTCGTCGAGGTTGTCCTGGTCGTTGACGAAGGTCACCTCGATGCCGAGCTTCGCGAGCGTGTAATGGAAGAGGTTGTAGGTTCCGCCGTAGATGCTCGACGATGAGACGATGTGGTCGCCAGCACCGGCGATGTTGAGAACCGCGTATGTGGTCGCAGCTGAACCCGATGCAACCAAGAGTGACGCCGTTCCACCTTCGAGGGCAGTGATGCGCTTCTCGGCGACGTCCTGGGTCGGGTTCATGATGCGGGTGTAAATGTTTCCGAACTCGGCGAGCGCAAAGAGGTTCTTCGCGTGGTCGGAGTCGTTGAAGACATATGCGGTAGTGCGATACACGGGGACGGCACGAGCATTCGTGACGGGATCGGGCGCGGCGCCCGCGTGAATCTGCTGGGTTTCAAATTTCCACGACATGTGGGCTCCTTCGATTGGGTTCCCTTCACAGTAGGGAGAGCGCCAAGCCGTTTCCACCCATGATGAAACAGTGCGTAACGAAAGGGTTAGTCGCGCGCGAGTGACTTCTGCATCATGACAACGCCAATCCACTCGCCGAACTTGCGGCCAACCCCGTCCATTTCGCCCACGCGCGCAAAGCCCGATTTGTCGTGAAGTCGAATCGATGGGCTCGCGTCGGGTGTGTTGGCGATGACCGCGATGACCTCGCGAACGCCGGCGATTGCCCCGAGTCGACAAAGTTCTTCCAGCATCGTTCCACCGATTCCATCACCGCGCGCGTCATCGCGCAAATACAGTGTGTTCTCCATGGTCGTGTCGTACGCCGCCTTCTCGCGGAATGTTGACAGGTACGCGTAACCGACGAGTTCGCCGTCATGTTCGGCGACGATGAACGGCATTCCCAGCGCTGTTACCGCGTCGATTTTGCGGGCCATGTCTTCTGGTGTCCACGAATCGAGGTCAAACGTGACGTTCGAGGTCGAGACGTAGTGGTTGTAAATGTCGACGAGGGCGGGCGCGTCCTCATCGACGGCCGGTCGAAAGGACACTCCAGTCATGTCGAGAGTCTAAACGCGCCAGTCGACCGCCGCGCCTCCCTGGGTGACGAGGGATGCGTTGATCCGCGAGAACGGACGGGAGCCAAAAAAACCTCGGTGCGCCGAGAGCGGAGAGGGGTGGGCGGACTCGATGAGGTCGACTCCGTTCAACTGCGCCGCCGCCCACTGCGCCTCGCGACCCCACAACACTGCGACGAGGGGTCCACCGCGTTCGGCGAGTGCGTGGAGCGCTGCCCCCGTCACGTCCTTCCATGGCCACGATCGATGCGACCCGGCTTCGCCCGCGCGCACGGTCAACGACGCGTTGAGAAGCAACACACCCTGGTCCACCCACCGAGACAGATCGCCGTGTTGGGCGGGCTCTATTCCGAGGTCGTCACGCAGTTCGGCATAGATGTTCGAGAGACTTCGCGGCAGAGGGCGAACGTTTCGGCTGGTCGAAAACGCGAGCCCGACCGCGTGCCCGGGGGTCGGGTAGGGGTCTTGGCCGAGGATGACGACTCGAACGGAGTCGATCGAGACGCGAAATGCGCGGAAGATGTCGGCGCGGTCCGTTGCGTGGGTTATGCCGGCAACGCGTCCAACCTCGAGTCGATTGACTATGTCGGCGATTGCGTCGGACGCATGACTGAATGCAGGCAGCCAACTGGGGTGGACACCCGCGAGGAGGCCCGAGTTCACGGCCTAGTTGTAGTTCGCGCTGTGAACGGCGTTCGCAAGAGCGATGATGGCAAGAAATGCCGCCTCACCGCCATCCGACGACAGCACCGAAATCCAGGAATCGCTCGCGATGACGTTGTAGTTCGCTGTGGTTTGACCCTCGCTGACGCCAAGAATTCCGAAGGTTACATCGCCGCGTTCGTCCATCGCCTGCGCGAGTCCCTGAGCAGCGAGGTCAGCGATGACTTCCGAACGGCTTGTGGCATCAAGCGGCACGGCCGACACAAGCACAGCAACACGAAGCAGGGTGAGATCTTCGTTGTCTGTTCCGAAGTAACACGAGATTCCACCGGCGCTCATTTCCGGCGTCGGTTCGGTAATGAGTTCGTTGCCGTACTTTCCGCCAGGTCCGGCCAGCAAGACGATGCCGTCGGCGGCAAAGGCATCGAGCTCTGAAGCGGGCAAAATGCCGGTGCAGTCGGCGGGCATCGAGAAGAACTCGGTTTGGACGGGGGTTTCCGTCGGATCAGTCGTTGGTTGCGTCGTCTCGGTCGGATTCGGCCCTGCCGTCGGAGCCTCACTAGGACTGCATCCTGTCAATGCGAGCATGACGACGGCAATGGTCGCCACCATTTTCGCATAACCCAAACCTGAGTTCGACTGCATATAACCGAATATACTCGCACATCGTTCAATTACCGGTGAAGGTTCTATGACGATTTGATTACGATAAATTGTCATCGACACAAGGTGATTGTCTCGGTATTCTCTGCCCAGATCGCTGACGGGACGGTGTCGCCGATGAGCGTTAGCAGGGATTGAGCGTCTCGGGCGTCTCGTTCGATTTCGGCGACGTTGACCGACACGATTTCGGTGGCGTCGGTGAGGGTCGTGTCGAGTCCGCGCAAATCGAGATCGGCGAGTTTTGGAAGCGTGCCAACTGGGCTATCGACGCCTCCAATGTCACCGCGCAAGCGATCCATCATCCACTTGACGACACGAATGTTGTCGCCAAAACCTGGCCACAGGAATCGCCCACTCTCATCGCGCCGGAACCAGTTCACGTGGAAGATTCGGGGAAAGCGCCCAGAGACACGGAGGCGCTCGCCGATGGACAACCAGTGGGCCCAGTGGTCACCGACGTTGTACCCGGTGAAGGGCGCCATCGCGAACGGGTCACGGCGAAGTTCGCCAAGGGTTCCCTCGGCCGCGGCGGTGCGCTCCGACGCCATCGTTGCACCGAGGTAAACACCGTGAGACCACGAGCGGGCTTCCGTGACGAGGGGCATGGTGTCGGATCGCCGACCACCAAAGACAATCGCGTCAACGACAACTCCGCGCGGATCCGCCCAGTCGCTCGCGGTGGTCGGGCACTGGTCAATTGCGACGGTGAACCGCGAGTTGGGGTGTGCCGCGGGCGTTCCCGATTCCGGCGTCCAATCCTGGCCGGTCCAATCGGTGAGATGTGCGGGTTTTTCTTTCGTGAGTCCCTCCCACCAGACGTCACCATCATTCGTCAATGCAACGTTCGTAAAGATGGTGTTACCCCAGAGCGTTTGAATGGCCACGGGGTTGGTCGCGTCGCTCGTTCCCGGTGCGACTCCGAAGAACCCGGCTTCAGGGTTGATGGCGCGCAACAAACCGTTCTCGTCGATCCACATCCAGACGATGTCGTCTCCGAGAGTTTCGACCCGCCATCCCGGCAGAGTCGGTTGCATCATCGCAAAGTTGGTTTTGCCGCACGCGCTCGGGAACGCTGCCGCAATGTGCGCGACCTGACCCTCGGGTGATGTGACTCGGACGAGCATCATGTGTTCGGCAAGCCAACCCTCATCGCGGGCCATCGCCGACGCGATGCGCAAAGCGAAGGACTTCTTTCCCAACAACGCATTTCCGCCGTAGGCCGAACCGAACGACCAGATTTCGCGGGTCTCCGGGAAGTGGCTGATGTATTTCGTCGAGTTGCTCGGCCACGCAACGTCGACCTCACCATTATCGAGAGGCGCGCCGACCGAGTGAACCGCCCTCACCCAATCGCCGCCGTCTTCGATTACGTCGAGTGCGATGCGACCCATTCGAGTCATCGTTCCCATCGAGACAACGACATAGGGCGAGTCCGTGATCTCGACCCCGACGCGGGTAACGGGCGAGCCAGTCGGCCCCATAAGGAACGGAATGACGTACATGGTTCGGCCCCGCATCGATTCGCTAAAGAGTCCGGACAGCGTCGATCGCATGTCGTCGGGATCGTGCCAATTGTTGGTCGGACCGGCATCACGCTCGAACTCGGAACAGATAAACGTTCGTCCCTCAACGCGGGCAACATCGTCGGGGTTGCTCCTCGCGAGGAACGAATGTGGGCGAAGCTCGTCATTGAGCGGGATGAGGGTCTCGGATGCGACCATCTCGGCGATGAGTGCCTGGCGCTCGCCGAGTGAACCGTCACACCACTGAATCTTCGCCGGTTTAGTCAGGCGAGCGATTTCGGACACCCAGCTAAGAAGATCCTCCCGGGTGGTCGTCGTCTCACTCGCAGATTCGGCAGCGGGGGACTCGGTGCGGGTCGACATTGAGGGCATGTTTTCAGAATTCTCCTAAAAATGCCAACACGCGGACAATTTGTGCCGAAAGAAGTTGCTTTATTGCGTTTTATGAAACTTTTTGCGTATTCTGGCACGATGAACATGTCCCCAACCCTGGGCCGGCGAATCCGACACTTCCGCCAGCGCGCCAATCTGACGCTCGATGCCCTGAGTGACAAGGTGGGTTTGTCTGGAAGTCAACTCTCGATTATCGAGAACGGCAAGCGTGAGCCCAAGATTGGGCTCGTCACCGCGGTCGCCGCAGCCCTCGGCGTCAGTGTTGCGACACTCCTCGAGACCGGGGCGCCTGACGAGCGCAGCGCAAAAGAGCTCGAGCTCGACGAACTGCAACACTCGGCGCTCGCTACTCGATTGGGAATTCCGTCGACTCGTGTCGGTAAGACCATGACCGACGAGACGCTCGACGCGCTTCTGGGTTTGCACCGCGAGATTGTGCGACGCGAGACAACCGCGATCGCGACTCCGGAGGAAGCGCGCCGCGCAAACACCGAACTGCGGCGTGCGATGCGCGACATCAACAATTACCGCCCGGACCTCGAGGCGATTGGCCAAGACCTGTCGGACCAGGTTGGTCACACCACGGGCGCTCTCACTCACCGCGAGATGAGCCAGATGGCGGAGCGCCACGGGCTTGACATCATTTACGTGGATGACCTACCAGAATCCGCGCGCAGCATCACCGATTGGGCGAATGGACACGTCTACCTACCGCCCGCGTCGATCCCCGGTGGACACGGTCTTCGATCGATGGCGATTCAGTCGATTGCCCATCGAATCCTTGGCCATGACATCCCCTCGAGTTATTCGGAGTTTCTGAAGCAACGCCTCGAGATCAACTATGTGGCCGCCGCCGCCATCATGCCAGGTCGTCAAGCAGTCGAATTCCTCTCCAAAGCCAAGTCCGAGCGCAACATTGCCGTCGAAGATTTCCGCGACGCGTTCGGGGTGACGCACGAATTCGCGTCGATGCGATTTACCAACCTCGCGACGAGCCATCTCGACATTCCGGTCCACTTTCTGCGCGTCGGCGATGACGGCGCCGTCCACAAGGCATACGAGAACGACGGACTGCCCATTCCGACGGATGTGACCGGGGCTGTCGAAGGACAGCGGCTCTGCCGGCAGTGGAGTGCTCGGGTCGCACTCGAGCGCGTCAATCGAACAACCGAATACCACCAGTACACCGACACCCCCGATGGCACGTTCTGGGAGTCGACGCAAACGGGTGCGGGAGTCGACGGCAGTTTCTCGATCACGGTCGGAGTTCCCTTTGCCGACTCGAAGTGGTTCCGCGGACGCGACACCGCCGATCGCAAGGTCTCGACCTGTCCCGACCCGACCTGCTGTGTACTGCCGTCGGACGACCTCACCGCGAAATGGTCGGGGAACACGTGGACGAGCGCGGCGATGCACTCGCAGGTGCTCACGCCACTTCACCGAGGAAGCTTCCCCGGAGTGGACGATCGGGCGGTGTTTGAATTTCTCGAGCGGCACTCTGCGCAGTAGTACGCTGGTCGAACAAGCCCCTTTAGCTCAGTGGATAGAGCGTCTACCTCCGGCGTAGAAGGTCGCAGGTTCGAATCCTGTAGGGGGTACCCCTTAACTCACCTGATGAGCGACTTAAGATGGACGTATGAACCCCGACGCGTTGAGCACCGCTATCGCCGACGCGACGCGCACGGTAATCGGCGCTCGCGATAAGGCGGTCGCAGCGGAAATCACCGACACAATGGTTGCACTCGAGCGCCCCAAGAATCGCGATCACGGTGATTGGGCGACGTCGATTGCGATGAAGGTCGCCACGCGCGTTGATATGAATCCACGTGATGTTGCTGGCGAACTTCACGCCGCCCTCTCGGCGATTGCGGGTATCAAGTCGGTTGACATCGCGGGACCGGGATTCCTCAACATCACGTTGGATGCCGCGGCAGCGGGCGAAATCGCTCGAACCATCGTGACGGCAGGTGCCACCTTCGGCCACAATGACACTCTTGCCGGACAGTCCATCAACCTGGAATTCGTCTCAGCGAACCCGACCGGGCCGCTGCACATCGGTCACACCCGTTGGGCCGGTCTCGGTGATTCGATTGGTCGCGTTCTGAGGGCATCGGGCGCAACGGTCGCCAGCGAGTTCTATATCAATGACGCCGGTACTCAGATGGATGTCTTCGGAGAGTCGGTCCTGGCGGCCGCGCTCGGCGAACCGACCCCCGAGAACGGCTATCCGGGGGAATATGTCCAGGAACTGGGCAAGACCGCGCTGGCGCGTCGTCCGGACCTCGCCGATCTGCCCCGCGCCGAGGCCATCGCCATCGCGCGCGACATCGGGTATGAAGTGCAACTTCAGGAAAACAAAGATTCACTCACGCGATTCAACGTCGAGTTCGATGTGTGGTTCAGCGAACGCGACCTGCACGCGGGTGGCGACGACTCGCTCGTCGAAAAGGCGATCGGAAGACTTCGAGCACAAGGACACGTCTACGACGACGACGATGCGGTGTGGGTTCGAACCACGGACTTCGGTGACGACAAAGACCGTGTGATTCGCCGAGGTAACGGAGTCCATACGTATTTCGCGGCCGATGCCGCGTACTACCTGTCCAAGGGCGACCGCGGCTACCAGCACAAGATCTACCTGCTGGGCGCCGACCATCACGGATATGTTCACCGCCTCAAGGCGCTCGCGGGCGCAGCGGGCGACGACCCGAATAAAGACATCGAAATCCTGATCGGTCAACTCGTGAGCATCAATGGCGCCAAGTTATCCAAGCGTGCCGGCAACGTTATTGAACTCAACGACCTGCGTGAGTGGCTCGGGACCGACGCGCTGCGGTATTCGCTCGCCCGGTACCCCGCCGATTCGCCGTTGTCGCTTGACCCGGAACTCCTGACCAAGAAGTCGAACGACAACCCCGTGTTCTATGTGCAGTACGCGCACGCTCGAACCTGTGCCGTCGCACGGAACGCGGTCACCGCTGGTGTCGACCGATCGGTGTTCCGCGCCGAACTACTCGACCACCAAACGGAGGCCGACCTCGCGAACGCGCTTGCCGATTTCCCTCGCGTTGTTGCGCAGTCGGCGACCCTTCGCGAACCACACCGCGTCGCCCGGTACCTCGAAGAACTCGCGGCCTGCTATCACCGCTGGTACGACAATTGCCGTGTGACGCCGCTCGGTGACGACGAGGTCGACGACGCGCACCGCACGAGATTGTGGCTCAACGATTCCGCCGGCCAGGTTCTGCGAAACGGTCTCGACCTGCTGGGTGTCAGCGCACCGGAGCGCATGTGAGCCAGTTCACGCCAGAAAAGAGCGCCGCGATTCGCGCGGAGTTCCCTCAGCTGTCGGAAGCCGTCAGTGGGCATCCGCTCGTCTACCTCGACACGGCGGCGACGAGCCTTCGCCCGCGAATTGCGGTCGACCTCGAATCGGAATTCGCGCTGCGCCACACCGCCGCGGTCAATCGGGGTGCGCACTCTCTCGCCGCCGAAGCGACCGAGGCCTATGACGATGCACGCGCGTCGATCGCCGCATTCGTCGGTGCACGACCGAACCAACTCGTCTTCACCTCTAACGCAACGGAGTCGATCAACCTCATCGCCCTCGCCGTTCAATTGGCGTCCGCCGTTGGTGCACCCGCTCGATTTTCTCTCGCCACCGGTGACGAGGTCGTGGTGTCCGAAGCGGAACACCACGCGAACCTCATTCCGTGGCAAGAGGTTGCCCGACAGACGGGCGCGGTGATTCGCGTCGCCCCCATCACGGATGGCGGAGAGTTGACTGCCGAGGCCGTGAAATCGGTCATGTCCGACCGCACCCGAATCGTCGCGTTCTCGGCCGTATCCAACGTCCTCGGAATAACGAATCCCGTTCGCGCCATCTCCGACCTCGGCCGGGCCGCTGGTGCGATAGTCGTCGTCGACGCGTGTCAGTCCGCCGCGCACGGACGGCTCGACGTCGACTCGTACGGCGCTGATTTCGTTGTGTTCTCGGCTCACAAAATGTACGGTCCGACGGGAATCGGTGCGTTGTGGGGAACGACAAAAATCCTCGCCGAGATGCCGGTCGTTCTGACGGGTGGCGCCATGATTACGCGCGTCGACTATGACTCGTCCGATTACCTGCCCGCGCCGGCAAAGTTCGAGCCCGGCACCCCGCGACTCACGCAGGCAATTGGCTGGGCGGAAACGCTCCGTTTTGTCGAGTCAATTGGTGTCGACGCAATCGCCGCTCACGAGGAAGCGCTCGGCTCTGAAATGTTTGCCGGCGTCGCTGACATTCCGAACGTTCGAATCCTGGGCACCGCCGACGATGTGCACCGCGTCGGGCTCGTGAGTTTCGCTGTCGAGGGAGTCCACCCACACGACGTCGGTCAGTACCTGGACTCGCGCGGAATCGCGGCACGAGTGGGACACCACTGCGCCCAGCCTCTGCACAAACGTCTGAGCGTTGACTCATCGACGCGGTTTTCGCTCGGAATGTATTCGACATCGGACGACGTCGCGCTCGCGCTCGCCGCCCTGGCCGATGCGCGGACCTTCTTCGGGGAGGGCTGATGGAACTCGACGACCTGTATCAACAAATCATTCTCGACCACAACAAAAAGCGCGCGGGGTACGGACTGCATCCGGGCGGCTTCCCCTCGCACCAGTACAACCCGACCTGCGGGGATGAACTCACGCTCACGGTTCGACTCTCAGAGGACGGCGCCACTATCACCGCCTTCGAGTGGGAAGGCAAAGGCTGCTCGATTTCGCAAGCGTCGGCGTCGCTCATGACCTCCGAGGCGACGGGGATGTCGGTCATCGAATTCGAGTCGTTCGCGAACGGATTCCGTGACGCGATGCGATCCCGCGGAACAATTGCACTGTCTGAAGACGAGTACGGAGACCTTGCCGCGCTATCCGGTGTTTCTAAATTTGTCGCCCGAGTCAAGTGCGCGATGTTGGCGTGGGTCGCCGCCGAGGACAGCCTCATCCTTACCCGCGAGTCGCTAAACTGACTTAATGCCGAGAGCCACGCCCGCGATAAGGAAAACCCCGTGATTGAATATCGAAACCTTCGAATCGCGCTGCTTGGTGCTGGGAGCGTCGGCGCGCAGGTGGCTGACCAGATTCTCAATCACGGTGACGAACTGGCCGCGCGAATCGGTGCTGGAATCGAGTTGATTGGCGTAGCCGTTCGCGACCCAAAATCACAGCGCGCGGTGGACATCCCCGCACACCTCATTACGACGGACGCCGCCGCTCTTGTTCGGCAGGCCGATATTGTCATCGAACTGATGGGTGGCGTCGAGCCCGCGCGGACACTTATTCTCGACGCGATCAACGCGGGGGCCGACATCGTCACCGCGAACAAAGCCCTGCTTGCGCACCACAGTACCGAGATTTTTGAGGCCGCATCCCAGGTTGGTGCGCAGGTCTATTACGAAGCGGCCGTTGCCGGGGCGATTCCGATCATCCGTCCGCTTCGCGATTCTCTCGCCGGCGACCGGGTGACGCGAATCCTCGGAATCGTGAACGGTACGACCAACTTCATCCTCGATCGCATCGACACGCTGGGCGAATCGATGGAGGACTCGCTCGCGATGGCGAAGAAGCTCGGATACGCCGAAGAGGACAGCAGTGCGGACATCGAGGGATACGACGCGGCGCAAAAGGCGTCGATCCTCGCGTCTCTTGCTTTCCACACACATGTGCCGATTGACCTCGTCTATCGCGAAGGAATCACCGAAATCACTCGCGAACAGGTGTCTGCCGCCAGGCAAGCCGGTTACGTCGTGAAGCTCCTCGCAATCTGTGAGCGGGTTGTTTCGGCGGACGGCACCGAGGGCGTCAGCGCTCGTGTTTACCCAGCAATGGTTCCCGACACCCACCCGCTCGCGGCCGTGCACGGAGCGAACAACGCGGTTTTCGTCGAGGCGGAACTCGCTGGTCCTCTCATGTTCTACGGGGCGGGCGCCGGCGGAGTTCAGACCTCGTCGGCCGTCCTGGGTGACCTCGTTTCCGCGGCGCGTCGCCATGTCATCGGTGGACCCGGCGTCGCTGAAAGCACGCACGCCTCGTTTCCCATCGTGCCGATCTCGGGAATCCGCACGCGGTATCACATCTCGCTCGAGATTACCGATGCCCCCGGTGTGCTTGCGGATATCGCGTCGCTATTCGCCACCCACGGCGTCTCGGTTGAGTCGGTCGAGCAAAAGGTCACCAGCGTCGATGGCCAAGCGGCCACCGCTACGCTGGTTATTGGAACTCACGAGGCAATCGAAGCGGATCTTGCCGCGACCGTGGATGCCCTCGAGGCGTCGGCCGTTGTCCAACGCGTCGTGGGAGTAATTCGAATGGAAGGTCTGTAATGGCTCATCAGTGGCGAGGCGTCCTTCACGAATATCGTGATCGCCTTGATGTTTCGGACAAGACTCCGATTATTTCTCTGGGCGAGGGCGGAACACCGCTTATTTATGCGCCGGCACTGTCTGACCGCACGGGGGCGAAGGTCTATGTCAAATACGAGGGAATGAACCCGACCGGATCGTTCAAAGACCGCGGAATAACGATGGCGATTTCGAAGGCGATGGAGGCGGGTGCAAAGGCTGTCATCTGCGCGTCGACGGGCAACACGTCCGCGGCGGCGGCAGCCTATGCCGCGCACGCGGGAATCACCGCAGCAGTGCTTGTTCCCGAGGGCAAGATTTCGATGGGCAAGTTGAGCCAGGCCGTGGCGCACAATGCCGAGATTCTTCAATTGCAGGGGAACTTTGATGACTGCCTCGACATCGCGCGGGACCTCGCCGCGAACTACCCCGTCCACCTCGTCAACTCTGTCAACAATGACCGCATCGAAGGACAAAAGACGGCCGCCTATGAGGTTGTCGAGGTTCTTGAGCGCGCACCTGATTTCCACTTCATCCCGGTTGGCAACGCGGGCAACTACACCGCCTACCACCGCGGATATCGCGAGGAGATTGCGCGCGGAGCGACCGATGTGTTGCCGCGCATGTTCGGTTTCCAGGCGGCGGGTTCGGCACCGCTCGTGATTGGTGAGCGCGTGAAGAACCCCGAAACAATCGCCACCGCGATTCGAATCGGAAACCCCGCATCGTGGGATTTGGCGATTGCCGCTCACGAAGACTCGGACGGATATTTTGGCGCGATCAGCGACTCCGACATCCTCGCCGCACAGCGAATCCTGTCAGCCGAGGTTGGGATTTTTGTCGAGCCGGCGTCGGCTGCGTCGGTCGCGGGGCTCCTCGAACGGGCCGAAGCCGGCATTATCCCGAAGGGTGCGATTTGCGTGCTCACGGTAACGGGACACGGGCTCAAAGACCCGCAGTGGGCGCTCAAGCGTCCGGACGGAACCGAAGCGATGCCGCAGGTCGTTCCCGTGGACGTCGACGAAATCGCTGGCGTGCTCGGTCTCGTGAAGGGCGCATGATGTCGTCAACCGTTCCCTTCGGACGATCCGTTCACGTCAAAGTCCCCGCCACTACGGCAAACCTTGGCCCAGGTTTTGACACTCTTGGAATAGCGCTGTCTTTGTATGACGAGCTGACGGCGACAGTGCTTGGCGCTGGTGCCACGCGAGTCACCGTTCGCGGCGTTGGCGACGGCACCGTCGCGACGGACGACACCAATCTTGTTGTTCAATCGATGGCGGCGACGTTCTCGCATTTCGGAATACCTGTGCCGATTGTCGAACTGGTGTGCGACAACCGAATCCCACACGGTCGTGGAATGGGGTCTTCGGGAGCCGCGATTGTCGGCGGAATCATGGTGGCAAAGGGTCTGCTCGACGGCATTGTTGACATCGACGCTCAGGGTCTTCTCGACATCGCAACGGAAATGGAGGGACACCCCGACAACGTTGCGCCCGCCCTGTTCGGCGGCTTGTCGATTGCCTGGATGACACCGGCGGGTCCCCAACACAAGAAACTGACCGTTCACCGTGGGGTCTCGCTGTTGGTTGCCGTTCCTCGCGACCTGACGATGAGCACCAAAGTTGCCCGAGACCTTCAGCCCGACACGGTTCCCCACGAGGATGCGGTTTTCAACGTGTCTCGCTCGGCGCTTCTCATCGCGGCTCTCCTGCAGAGCCCCGAACTGTTGCACGCGGCAACGGAAGACAAACTTCACCAGGAGTATCGGGCAGAGGCCATGCCAGAAACGATCGCGTTGATTCGCCGTTTGCGCGACGAGGGTTTTGCCGCGGTGGTGTCGGGAGCCGGGCCGTCGGTCCTCGTCCTCACCGACGATCCGCTCGAACGCGCGCGCGCCGCTCGCATCATCGACGCCTCGAAAGACACAACGTGGGAATGCCTCATGCTTGCCGTTGACTTTAAGGGTGCTACAGTTGGAGCACTGCCCGATGGAGACGGTCTCTAACCGAATCCCGAGCAGGTTTCGAATCACCTCACAGAATATCGCGTTGTGCGATTGCTTACGGTGGCGTGACACATTAAGGAGTAATCAATGGATAACGAAATAACAGATGTACCCGCCTCTGACGGTGCAGAAGCACCAGCGCGAAAGCGCGCACCGCGACGGGCAACCAAGAAGTCCGCGGACGCGCCGGTAGAGGTCGTCACTCAGGACGCCCCCACTGCAGAGTCGGCACCCGATTCGGGGGAAGCAGCTGCGGACGGTGATTCACCCGCTGGCCGCCGCACCCGAGGTCGTGGTCGCGGCCGCAGCGCCGCTGGGGCAACCGCCGATGCCGAGACATCGGACAACGCAGATTCCACGGATTCCGATGATGCTCAGGCGGACAACGGCCGCAGTCGCCAGCGCAACCGCAAGCGCGGCCGTGGACGCGACGATGAATTCGACGGCGTGAGCGATGACGACGTGCTCATCCCCGTCGCCGGAATCTTGGACATTCTCGACAATTACGCGTTCGTCCGAACCGCTGGTTACCTTGCCAGCCCCGCCGACATCTATGTCGCGCTCGGTCAAGTGAAAAAGTACAACCTCCGCAAGGGTGACGCCATCGTTGGCGCAATCCGCCAACCTCGTGACAACGACTTCCAAAACCGCCAAAAGTACAACGCACTCGCAACGATCGACTTCGTGAACGGGGCAGCACCAGAGGAGGCCGTCGTTCGCGACGAATTCAACGACCTCGTTGCGGTTCACGCGAGCGAAGGACTCGGATTGAGCGGTCGTTTTGGCTCGGTCAAAAAGGGTGACCGCGTTCTCGTTGACGCTGCTGCCGGCCCGGCTCGCACCGCTGTGATTCGTGACCTTGCTACCGAAATTTCGGGCAGCGCAACGGACGCCCACCTCATGGTCGTTGTTTCCGAGGGTCTGCCCGAGGACGTGATGGCGCTCAGCCGCGGCGTTCGCGGAGAAGTCAGCGCTTCGTCGTACGACCGCCACGCGGACGAACACGTGACCGTCGCCGACCTCGCGATCGCCCGGGCCAAGCGCCTCGTCGAAAAGGGACACCATGTTGTCGTCCTCATCGATTCGATGACCCGTGTCGCCAAAAACCAGATGGCGGTCATTCAGGGGTCACGCCCCCTCGGTGACGGAGCGGTTGACGCCGCCGTGTTCTCGGCTACCAAGCGGCTTTTCGGTGCCGGGCGTGCGCTCGAGACGGGCGGCTCGCTCACGGTCATTGCAACAATCGATCACCAGACCGACGGATTTCCCGGTGCGGTTCGAGACGAGTTACGCGATATCGCCACCGCCGTGGTCACCCTCTAGGGCTTCCCATGCTCGAATCAATCGACGGTCTCGTCGCGGAACATGCCGCTCTTCAGGTGGAACTCGCCGATTCGGCGATTCACACGAATCCGGCGCGCGCCAAGAAACTCAATCGTCGATATTCGGAATTGAACCAGATCGTTACAACGCACGAGGCGTTGTCCGCAGCCCGCGATGATCTTGCGGCGGCGAGGGAACTTGCCAAGGACGACGAGGTCTTTGCTGCTGAAATCGCGCCGATGGAAGCGAGCGCTCTGGAACTTGAAGAAAAACTTCGTCGGTTGCTCATCCCGCGCGATCCCGACGATGGACGAGACGTCATTATGGAAATCAAGGGAGGCGAGGGCGGTGCGGAAAGCGCGCTGTTCGCCGCCGACCTGCTTCGCATGTACACCCAGTACGCCGACAGCCGTGGTTGGCGCGTCGAGATTCTCGATAGCACCGACAGCGATCTTGGTGGCTTCAAAGACGTTCAGCTCGCCATAAAGGCCAACGCCACTGACCCCTCCAACGGCGCGTGGGCGAAGCTGAAATACGAAGGCGGGGTTCATCGCGTTCAGCGAGTTCCCGCAACCGAAGCGCAGGGCCGAATTCACACGTCGACGACGGGTGTGCTCGTCTTCCCCGAGGTTGACGAACCCGAAGAGGTCGCAATCAGTCCTAACGACATACGTATCGATGTCTTCCGCTCGGGCGGCCCCGGCGGCCAGTCCGTGAACACGACCGACTCGGCTGTTCGAATCACCCACATTGCGACGGGAATCGTCGTGTCGTGTCAGAACGAAAAGAGCCAAATCCAGAACAAGGAATCGGCGATGCGCGTTTTGCGTGCGCGCCTGCTCGCGCGTCAACAGGAAGAACGCGATGCCGTAGCGAGCGACGCCCGCAAGAGCCAGATTCGCGGGATGGACCGTTCAGAGCGAATTCGCACCTACAACTTCCCCGAGAACAGAATTGCGGATCACCGCACGGGGTACAAGTCGTACAACCTCGATCAGGTGATGAACGGCGCGCTGGAACCGATCATCGACTCGTGTATCGCTGTCGACGAAGAGGCGCAACTGAAGGCGCTCTCGGAGTCCTCCGGCTCGTGACTTCGGTTGGCGCGATCGTTGCCGCTCTCGCGGAGCGGTTCGACCGTGCCGGCATCGCCTCTGCTCTCGCGGACGCCGAACTCGTCGTCGGTCATGTTGCCGGCTGGACCCGCGGCGAGGTGGCCACCAAGACGTTCATGGGTGTCGAACTGGACGAGGCGTTGGCACGGGAAATCAACGTCATCGCAACACGCCGCGAATCCCGTGAACCACTTCAACACATCACGGGGGAATCACCTTTTCGTCACCTCGTTCTTGCCGTCGGTCCGGGGGTCCTCATCCCGCGACCCGAAACTGAACTGGTCGCCGAATGGGCGATCGACGCGCTCCGGCAAGTTCCGTCACCCAGGCCTCGTGCCGTTGATCTGGGGACAGGAACAGGAGCCCTCGCCCTTGCACTGGCAACCGAGGTTCCCAACGCCGAGGTGTTTGCCATTGAACTGTCGACTGCCGCGGCTGAATGGGCAGAGCGCAACATCGCGCAATACGGAGACGAGCGAGTGACACTGGTGGTTGGTGACGCAGCGAGCGCGCTGCCGGAACTTGACGGCACCATCGATGTCGTCGTTGCGAATCCGCCGTATATTCCTGATTCCGACAAGCCCGCAGACATCGAAGTTCTGGGGTACGACCCCGAGATCGCGCTGTTTGGCGGGGAGGACGGGCTTCGAGACATTCGCACGTTCATCGCTCGCGCTGCACTTCTCTTACGCCCCGGCGGCACGCTCGTTGTCGAGCACGGTGACGGGCAGGGTGCGGCAGTTCGTGCCATTGCCAAAGAAGCTGGCTTCTCGATGACGTCGACCCACACCGACCTTCTCGAACGCGAACGAGCCCTCACCGCGGTCCGATAGCCACCCATGGCTAAACTGTCATGGATGGGCACAATCTATAACTGTCTCGACACGGCCGAGGCCTTGACGGGATTGCGACTGGCCAGACAGGCCATTGGTCGCGGCGACCTCGTCGTTCTCCCCACCGACACGGTGTACGGAGTCGCTGCTGACGCCTTCAATCCTGCCGCTGTCCAGAAGTTGCTCGACGCAAAGGGTCGCGGCCGCCAGTCTCCGCCCCCCGTTCTCGTGCCGGGATTCGACACGGTGGCGGCACTCGCCAAGCACATCACGCCCCAGGTAGAAAAACTTGCCGACGCGTTCTGGCCGGGGGGATTGACAATCGTTGTCTCGGCACAATCAACCCTTGCGTGGGACCTGGGTGAGACGAACGGAACGGTCGCCCTGCGAATGCCCGACCACGCACTCGTGCGCGAATTCTTGAGCGAGACCGGCCCACTCGCCGTATCGAGCGCAAACCTGACCGGGAAACCCGCCGCCTTAACGGCAACCGAAGCATTCGATCAACTGGGTGATCGAGTCGCTGTCTATCTCGACGCGGGCGAGTCGTCGGGATCGCGCGTTGGCTCCACAATCGTTGACGCGACACCGACACGTGATGGGCAGCCCGTTCGGATTTTGCGCGAAGGAACGATTTCACGGGACGCGGTTCGTGATGTGCTCGGAGCAATTGCCGAGGACGGCGCATGAACTATCTCATCATCGGGTTCGTCGCGGCGATCATTTCGTTTGTCGGTTCCCACGCGCTTCTTCGCCTGAGCCACCGCTTCTCGATTTATCCCGTCATCCGCGACCGCGACGTCCACACGACACCGACACCTCGTCTCGGCGGTGTTGCCATCGTCCTCGGTCTCGGTGCCGCCCTCATCGTCGCGGCGTTCCTCCCCGTCTTCGGTCCAGTTTTCGTCAACATCATGCCCGTCATTGGAATCGGAATCGGCATTGTTCTCATGGCGGGGGTCGGAGTCATCGACGACCTCATCGACCTCAATTGGCTCGTCAAACTGGGCGCCCAACTGATTGCCGCCGTCGTTCTCGCGTGGAGCGGTGTGCAAATAGTAAGCCTGCCGTTCAGTGGAATTTTGTTGCTTTCGCCGACAATGTCGCTCGTGCTCACCGTTTTTGCGGTTGTGCTGGTGATGAACGCCATCAACTTCATTGACGGACTCGACGGATTGGTCGCTGGCGTCACCCTGATTGCCGGTGCGGTGTTCTTCATCTACTCCTACATCCTCGCAACCGGTCCTGGCGAGACAAGTTACTTCAACCTCTCAACTCTCCTGACCGCCGCGCTCTGTGGTGCCCTCATCGGATTCCTTCCGGTCAACTGGCATCCCGCCAAGATGTTCATGGGGGACTCCGGTGCGCTCGTCATCGGCCTCGTCCTTGCCGCGTCGACCATTTCGGTCACCGGACAGGTTGACCCAACCCGCATCGACCCGGGACAATTTGTTCCCGCCTTCATTCCGCTCGCACTTCCGCTCGCCGTGCTCGTGGTTCCGCTCGTCGACTTCATCCTCGCGGTCACCCGCCGGATCCTGAGTGGCCGCTCGCCGTTCGCTGCTGACCGAAAGCATCTTCATCACCGCCTGCTCGATATGGGGCACACGCACTTTCAAGCGGTTCTCATTTTGTATGCGTGGACCATCGTCGTCGCCGTCGGTGCTCTGCTCTTCATGTTTGTCGATGCAATCGTTGCGACAGGGATTGTTTCCGCTGGGCTCATTGTGACCACGATCCTGACCATCGCACCGCTCGGTCGCGACAAGCCCATCAACTTATTCGGAGATATTGTGGAGGATACCCATGAGTAGTGCCGTTCAGCTCGCGGCGAAAGCGTTGCGCACCGCGCTTCTGTTTGGGGGGGTTGCGTCTCTCGGTATCGCGCTGGTCGGTGGCGCAATCGGTTATTCCTTGGTCGGATCAACGGGGATATGGAGCGCGCTGGTCGGAAGTGCCGTCGCGTTCGTGTTCATGGGAATTACCGCGGGAAGCATCCTCGTTGGTCAGAAGGCGAGCGGCGGCAGCATCGCCTCTGGGCTCTTTTTTGCCATCGTTCTTGGTTCGTGGCTTCTGAAATTTGTCCTCTTTCTCGTGGTCGCTTTTGCCATCCGAAATTCCGATGCACTCGACCCCGTTATCGCATTCAGTTGCGTCATCGCGGCGGTGCTCGGAGCTCTCGTGAGTGACGTTATTGCCATCGCTAGGGCTCGTGTTCCCATAGTCGACATGGTGTAGGCTCGTCACTAAATGAGCCCATGCAGCGCGGGGTAGCGCTCGACTCAAGGAGATAACGTGAACGGACTGAACAGCCTCGTTCTGTCTGAAAGCATCACCTTTCACGCTCCGTCCATAACCGAATTTTTCCCCGCCGCAATTTTCTTCGAGGGAACTCCCTTCGAGATGAACCGCATCATGATCATTCGCATGATCATGGTCGTCCTCCTTGTCGTAATCTTCTGGCTCGGGACGCGCAAAATGGCGCTCGTTCCCGGACGTTTCCAGGGGGCCATCGAGATGGGCCTTGACCTCGTTCGGGTCAACATCGCCGAAGACCTTTTGGGCAAAAAGGACGGCCGACGTTTCCTGCCAATCCTCACGACGATTTTCTTCCTCGTGTTGTTCCTCAACATCACGGGAATCGTTCCGGGCTTCAACATCGCCGGGTCATCCGTTATCGGAATTCCGCTCGTGCTCGCGGTCGTGTCGTACATCACGTTTATTTATGCCGGACTGAAAAAACACCCCGGCGCTTTCCTCAAGAACTCGCTCTTTCCGTCCGGTGTGCCGAAGGCGTTCTACATCGTTGTGACGCCGATCGAATTATTGTCGACGTTCGTTCTTCGTCCCGTCACGCTGACGCTCCGACTCCTCATGAACATGATCGTCGGCCACCTTCTTCTCGTCCTGCTTTTCTCCGCAACGCACTTTTTCGTACTCGGCGTCGGGCAGTGGTACGGCTATGTTGGTGGGGCGGGAACACTCGCGTTCGGAATCGCTTTTTCACTCTTTGAAATCTTGGTCGCCGTTCTTCAGGCCTACGTTTTCACACTCTTGACCGCTGTCTACCTCCAGCTCGCGCTGGCGGAAGAACACTAACCACAACGACCCATCCGGGTCACAACGGAAGGAAACACCATGGTTCTCGCAGAGATCACGGGAAACATCGCAACCGTCGGCTACGGTCTCGCAGCCATCGG